>Ga0136641_1000017_pt1 | contig 71560 bp, 64 predicted proteins | sample EliLak1302023Y_FD_115312 | JGI IMG/M metagenome (GOLD analysis project Ga0136641, IMG submission 115312) | Freshwater microbial communities from Elizabeth Lake, Yosemite National Park, California, USA - 13020-23Y | ecosystem: Environmental > Aquatic > Freshwater > Lake ...
CAAGGACGAGTTCAAGACCTTGATCGACGGCTATGCCCGCGCGCTGCAGGCCAGTCGCGGCAAGAAGCTGGTCGTCGAAGGCCACACCGACGAGCGTGGCGGCCGCGAATACAACCTGGCGCTGGGTCAGAAGCGGGCGGCGGCGGTGGTCAGCTCGCTGACGCTGCTGGGGGCTTCGGAAGCCCAGCTGGAAGCCGTCAGCTTTGGCGAAGAACGCCCGGTCGTCCAGGGCAGTGACGAAGCGGCCTGGGCCAAGAACCGCCGCGCCGAACTGAAGGACCGCTGAGATGCCGGTCGCGATGTTCAGGCCGGCGATGGCCGCCTTGTTGGCCGGGAGCCTGGGCCTGGCGCATGCCGGCATCTTCGACGACGAGGAGGCCCGCAAGGCCATCGTCGATCTGCGCAACCGGGTGGCGGCCGTCGATGAGGGCCTGAAGGCCCGCGCCGCCGAAGCCAGCACCGCCAACGCCCAAGTGCTGGAGCAGCTCAGCGCACTCAAGCGCAGCCTGCTCGAGCTGAACAACCAGCTCGAAGTCACGCGCGGCGAGATCGCCAAGCTGCGCGGCAGCAATGAGCAGCTGACCCGCGACCTGGCCGACCTGCAGCGCAAGCAGAAGGACATCGGCCAGGCCACCGACGAACGCCTGCGCAAGCTCGAACCGGTGAAGGTCACGCTCGACGGCAAGGAATTCCTCGTCGAGCAGGACGAGCGCCGGTCCTACGAAGAAGCCATCGCCGTCATCCGCACCGGCGACTTCGACAAGGCCGTGGCCCTGCTGGGCGCCTTCCAGCGGCGCTACATCGGCAGCAGCTACACCGATTCATCGCGTTTCTGGCTCGGCAATGCGCTGTACGGCAAGCGCGACTACAAGGAAGCCATCAACGCCTTCCGCCTCTTCGTGACCGGTGCCGCCGACCACCCGCGGGCGCCCGAGGCCTTGCTGGCCCTGGCCAACAGCCAGGCCGAGATGAAGGACGCGAAGGCGGCCCGCAAGACCCTGGACGAGTTGCAGAAGGCCTATCCGCAGTCCGAGGCTGCTGCGGCGGCCAAGGAGCGCCTGGCCACGCTGAAGTAGCGCCTGCGGCCATGCAGGAAGCCGAACTACCGCGCCTGCTGAGCCAGGTCCTGGGCCTGGCCTTCGTTTGCGCCGTCGTCTTCGGGGCGCTCGCCCAGCGCACGCATTTCTGCACCATGGGTGCGGTGGCCGACATCGTCAACATGGGCGATTGGGGCCGCATGCGCATGTGGCTGCTGGCCATGGGCGTGGCCACGCTGGGCTTCAACGCCATGGTGGCCGTGGGTTGGCTGCAGGCCGGGGACAGCGTCTATGCCGCGCCGCGCCTGCTGTGGCTGTCGCACGCCGTGGGCGGGCTGATGTTCGGTTTCGGCATGGTGCTGGCTTCGGGTTGCGGCAGCAAGACGCTGGTGCGCATCGGTGGCGGCAGCCTGAAGGCCCTGGTGGTCTTTCTGGTCCTGGGCTTGGCCGCCTACGCCACGCTGCGCGGCATCACCGCCGTCGCCCGCGTGGCCACCGTGGACGCGGTCGGCATCACCCTGCCGGCGGGTCAGGACCTGCCTTCCCTGCTGGCCGTGTGGATCGGGGCGCCGCGCACCGTGCTGGCGGGCTGGCTGGGCGGTGGCATCGGGCTGGGCCTGGTGGGGCTGGGGCTGTGGCGGCGCGAGGGCCGCAGCGCCGAGCTGCTGCTGGGTGGCCTGGGCAGCGGGGCCGTCATCGTGGCCGTGTGGTGGCTGTCGGGCCGCCTGGCGCACCTGGCCGAGCACCCGGTGACGCTGGAAGCGGTCTTCCTGGCCACCAATTCGAAGCGCATGGAGTCGCTCAGCTTCGTCGCGCCGGTGGCCTACATGCTGGACTGGCTGATCCTGTTCAGCGACACCAGCAAGGTGCTCAGCATCGGCATCGTGGCCACGCTGGGCCTGGTCGTCGGATCGGCCGCCGTGGCGCTGCTGCAGCGCAGCTTTCGCTGGGAAGGCTTCGGCGGCGTCGAAGACACGGCCTGCCACCTGCTGGGTGCGGTGCTGATGGGTGTGGGCGGCGTGACGGCGCTGGGCTGCACGATCGGGCAGGGGCTGTCGGGCGTGTCGACGCTGTCCCTTGGCAGTTACCTGTCGCTGGCCGCCATCGTGCTGGGCGCGGTGGCGGCGCTGCGCTACCAGGTCTGGCGGCTGGAGCGCCTCGTTTGACGCCCGCCTCGGTTGCCGATGAGGCCGATGAGGCCGATCTGGAGCGCCGCTTCGGCGGCCTGCGCCGCCTCTACGGCGCTGCGGGCTACGCCCGCTTGCGCGCCGCCCGCGTGGCCGTCGTCGGCCTGGGCGGCGTGGGCTCCTGGACCGTCGAAGCCCTGGCCCGCAGCGGCGTGGCGCAACTGGTGCTCATCGACCTGGACCATGTCGGCGTTTCCAACATCAACCGCCAGCTGCAGGCGCTGACACCCACGTTGGGCCAGCACAAGGGACAGGCCCTGCGCGAGCGCATCGCGCTGATCCACCCCGGCTGCGATGTGCAGGTGGTGGACGATTTCGTCACGCCCGACAACTGGCCGGCCCTGCTGCCGGCGCCGGTGGACGCGCTGATCGACGCCTGCGACCAGGTGCGCGCCAAGGCCGCGCTGGCGGCCTGGGCGCTGCGCCAGCGCCTGCCGCTGGTCTGCGTCGGCGCGGCCGGCGGCAAGCGCCAGGCCCAGCGCGTCGAAGTCGAGGATCTCGCCGACGCCACGCACGACCCGCTGCTGGCCAGCCTGCGCCAGCGCCTGCGCAAGGAAGCTGGCGCGCCGCGCAGCGGGCGCATGGGCCTGCGCTGCGTGTTCTCGCGCGAGGCGGTGGCGCCACCCGACGCCGCCTGCGCCACCGACGGCGCGGAGCCGGCGGCGGGCGATGGCAGCCTCAACTGCCGGGGCTATGGCTCCAGCGTGGTCGTGACGGCCACCTTCGGCCTGGTGGCGGCCGGCGAGGCCATCGCCCAACTGCTGGCTGTCGACAGGGTCTGACTGCAGCCGATTTTCGGCATATAATCTTAGGCTCTGCGGACGGGTCGTTAGCTCAGTCGGTAGAGCAGCGGACTTTTAATCCGTTGGTCGCGTGTTCGAGTCACGCACGACCCACCACGCAATCTCTGAAGCTGCCCTGTGGGCTTCAAACCGGTACGCCGGGCTCTTAGCTCAGTTGGTAGAGCAGCGGACTCTTAATCCGTTGGTCGACAGTTCGAATCTGTCAGGGCCCACCAAAATTTAGTAATGAAATCAAGCACTTGGCGGCGACGCCCAGTGCTTTTTTTCTTGGTCTTCCAATACTTTTTGGGCCCTGTTCCAAAACTTCCATGCAGGGCAGGGCGCAGCGTGGCATGGACGCCACGCGAAAAGTTGGCCTTCAGAGCGTCGCCTCGTACCGTGAATGCACGTACGAGATCGCACCATTCGACCCCCCTGAACATTCAGCACCTGCGCTGGCACCTGCTGGACCCAGTCTGGGGATCGCTGCTTAACCAATCCACATCTTTGGCCGCACCCCCAGTGGCTCAGCTTTCGGACGCTTCGCGCTGTTCTTCATGCGCGGGGCCCGCTTGGCCAACGGGCAATCGGTGGTGCCGGACGGTTGGGTGGACATGGCGACCACCTCGACCCGTGAGGCCACCGCTTCCGTGCAGGGCCGTGGCGGCTACGGCCTCCAATGGTGGACGACCCGCGGCAAGGCCTATCGAGCCGCCGGGATCTTCGGCCAGGGCATCTGGATAGATCCTGAACTCAATCTCATCGTGGTCACCCAGAGCGCCTGGCCAGGTGCGACTGACCCCCAGTCGGCCATGATCCGACAGGCCTTGATCGACGCCATCACCGCTGAGTATCGAAAGCACTGAACACGGCTTGACCAGGTGCGTCGAAGCGCCGTTGGCGCGGTGACCGGTGGTCTGGATGGCGGGCAACTGCGCGTCCGGGTCACGATCTCGACCACCACGCCGCTCACGCCGGCCGATACCGAGTTCACCAGTTTCATCACCTCGACGACGCCGATCGCGGTGTCCAGCACGACCTGGATGCCCACACGCACAAGGGACTGTGCGCCTGGTCAAGCTTCGTGGGGGAGAAGCGCTGGTGACTTAAGTGGCCATGCTTCACGGTCGAGTGTGAGGCCTCCGAAAGTGGCCGTTGCTTCGTTCTCCACAACGCCCTGGACGCGTGCGCGGCAAGAGCCTCAGAAGTCTTATATAGGTACAAACTCTCGTGTTCTGTTCATATTCTGTCTCTAGAATTGTTATCGCAATGCAGAATTTGACCCTTCTGGAGCCAGGCTCAAACGGGGCAGATGACTGCATGCCGAGGCTGTGTCGGGAAAGCCACCGCTCAGAGCCGAACAACATCGTTCATCGACGGAGACAGTGCATGAGTCAGACCATGAAACGGGCCCCCAAGGCCCTGAAACTCCACGCGATCGCCGGCGCGCTGGCGCTTCTGGGCGGATCGGCAGGTGCGGCGGAAATCGACACGGGCAATCCGGATCTGAAGATCCGCTGGGACAACACCATCCGCTACAACCTCGGTGCCCGGGTCGAAAAGCAGGACCCTCGCATCCTGGCTGGCAGTGCCTACGACGAGGGCGACTCGAAGTTTGGCAAGGGCAAGATCGTCACCAACCGATTTGACCTGCTGAGCGAGTTCGACCTGAACTACGCCGGGACCTTCGGCACGCGTCTCACCGCCGCGGGCTGGTATGACGATGCCTACCGCAACCGCGACGTCACATCGCCGGCCGGCGTGGCGACCAGCTATTTCAACAACCAGTACAACTCCAAGGTCAAGCGCTACATCAACGGGCCTTCTGCCGAATTCCTCGACGCGTTCGCATGGGCCAATTTCAACGCCGGTGATGTGCCGGTCAACATCAAGGTCGGCCGCCACGCCCTTGTCTGGGGCGAAGGTGTTTTCATAGGCGCGCATGCCATCTCGTATTCGCAGGCGCCGACCGACGGCCAGAAGGCTGTTTCGAGCCCTGGCATCGAGACCAAGGAGGTGGTGCTGCCCTTGAACCAGATTTCCTTCAAGGCGCAGGTCACCAGCGATCTGACCATCGCCGGCCAATACTTCCTGGAGTGGAAGGAGACACGAGCGCCGAATGGCGGCGGATTTCTGACCGGCGCCGACACCGCGCCCAACGTCGACCAGCTTGGTTTCACGCCGACCTTTGCCGCCATCAACCAGCCTGGGTTGAAGCCGAAGAACACCGGCAACTGGGGCCTGATGGGTCGCTTGAATGTCGAAGCCATTGACTCCACCCTGGGCCTCTATTACCGCGAGTTCACCGACTACAACCCCGCCAACGGTCTGCAGTTCCTGACCTTCGCCGGGCCGCTGCCGGCCACCTTCCGCTTCATCTATCCGAAGAACACCAAGCTGATCGGTCTGAGCCTTTCCAAGGGCATCGGCCCGTTCTCCTTCGGCTCGGAGCTGTCGTACCGCAAGAATGCAGCGCTGAACAGCAGCGGTGTGAACAACGCCAACGATGACGTCGCTCGCGGTGACACCTTGCACGCGATCGCCACGGCCTCGATGCTGCTGCCCAAGACGGCCGTCTGGGAAACCGGCAGCCTGGCCTTCGAGTTCGCCTACAGCCGTCTGCAGAAGGTCACTACCAACCCGCAGCTGTACAAGGGCGTGGGCTACGCGGCCTGTACCGCCGTCAGGACCCCTGGCGTCGCTGCTGGTACGCCTGGCAATGAGAGCGACGCGTGTTCGTCCAAGGACTTCTTCCAGGTGGCAGCGTCTCTGGCTCCGCAATGGCTGGCCGTCGCGCCGTCATGGGATCTTTCCGTGCCGATCTCGATCAACTACGGCATCAAGGGCGTGGCGCCCACCAGCTCCGGTGGCTTCGAGAAACTGCTGAGCTGGTCGATCGGTGCCAACCTGACCTATCAAGCTAAGCATGAGTTCTCGCTGCGCTACGCTGACATCGTTGCGCCCAGCAAGTACGGTGCGCCGAACGCGAACGGCGTGACACCGCTCATCGGCGGCGGCGCATCGGGTGGCAGCCTGGGCGCCACAGACCGTGGCTGGCTTGTCCTGACCTACCGCACCGCGTTCTAAACACAAAGATCGGAGACTGACCCATGAAGATCCAACATGTCCTGTGTGCGACGGCGCTCGCCGCATTGACTGCGCCCGCTTTCGCCGCGGTTTCGGCCGACGAGGCCAAGCAACTCGTAACCACGCTGACCGAGGTCGGTGCGATCAAGGCTGGCAATGCCGAAGGCACGATCCCGGCCTACACCGGCGGCTACACCGGAACGCCCGCCGGCTTCAAGCCGGACAGCGGCTTCTGGGTCGATCCTTTCAAGGACGACAAGCCCATCCTGCGCATCGATGCGAAGAACATGGCGCAGTACGCCGACAAGCTCAGCGAAGGGCAGAAGCACCTGCTCAAGACCTACCCGGAGTATTACCTCGATATCTACCCGAGCCGCCGTTCGGCCGCCTATCCGGACAAGCTGCTGAAGGCCACCGTCCGCAACGCGACCACCTGCAAGACGCTGAAGGGCGGCATCGCCGTCGACGTTGCTTGCCGCGGCGGTCTGCCGTTCCCGATCCCCAAGGTCGGCATCGAGGCGATGTGGAACCAGATCTTGCACTACGCCGGCGAGACCCCGCTGACCACCAGCGCCTCGCGCTCGTGGGTCATTGATTCGGCGGGCAAGCCGACGATGACGGCCGAGCAGCGCACGCTGTCCGACCCCGTCTGGTTCCAGGTCGATCTGCCGGACCGCGACCCCAACATGATGTGGCGCGTGATGTCGGTGACCAAGGCGCCCGTCCGCAACGTGGGCGCCGTGACCGGCATCACCGACTTCATCGATCCGGACACGACACCGCGCAAGGCCTGGAGCTACACCCCCGGCCAGCGTCGCACGCGGATGGCGCCCGAGTTCGCCTACGACACGCCGGTGGCCAGCCAGGGTGCACTGACGTTGTTCGACGAACTGTTCGTGGTCTCGGGCAAGCTCGACCGCTTCGACTACAAGCTCGCCGGCAAGAAGGAGATGTACATCCCCTACAACGAGTACAAGGGCTCCTTCGAATGCCCGACCGTCGAGATGGCGCTGAAGGCCAAGTACGCCAACCCGGCCTGTCACCGCTGGGAATTGCACCGCGTGTGGGTCATCGAAGCCACGCTGAAGGCCGGTCAGCGCCACGCCTACTCGAAGCGGAACTACTACTTCGACGAAGACATGTCGGCTGCCGGCCTGTACGACGCCTTCGACCAGAATGGCCAGCTCTATCGCTCGATGTTCAACGGCATGGTCCAGCTCTATGACAAGAAGCTGCCCTGGTCGGTGCGCAACGTGATCTATGACTTCAACAAGAACGAGTACGGCTACTTCAACGACGTCAACGTCGGTGGCCACATGATCATGACGAAGGCGCTGAGCGAGCGTGAGATGAACGCCGAGGCTGTCGTGTCGCGCGAGTCGGTGCGCTGACCGTCGCGGGGCAGGCACGTGGCCATGATGCGTCTGACCTTCGTGCCTTCCCCGGATCGGACCTGGCGAGCCTGGGCGACTGTCAGTGCCCTGCTGTTCGGGCTGGCCGGTAGTGCACCTGCTGCACCACCGGCCGATCCCCTGGATGCACCCGTCGTGCCCACTGCCTTTGCGGCCAAGGGCACGACCGCCGGCATCGCGCGCAGCGGCGACCGCGTGCTGGCCGTCGGGCCGCGCGGACTGATCCTGCGCTCCATTGATGGCGCCAAGACCTGGCGCCAGGTGGCCAGTCCGGTATCGGCCGACCTCGTGGCGGTGAAGTTCACCGACGGCGACACCGCCTGGGCGACAGGCCATGACGCGGTGGCGCTGCGCAGCCGCGATGGCGGGGCCACCTGGGAACGCATGCTGGACGGCCGCCAGTTGCTGAAGCTGATGCGCACGGCCTACGCCGCCCGCAGCAACGAGGCCGGCAGCGACGAAGCGCTGAAGGAGATCGAACGCTCGGCCCGCCAGTCGGCACGACCGGACGTCCTGCCGACGCCCTTCCTCGATGTCTGGTTCGCCGATGCCAACGAGGGCTTCCTGGTCGGCGGCTTCGGCCTGCTGCTGCGCACCCGTGACGGTGGCAAGTCCTGGGAGCCGTGGATGGAGCGCAGCGACAACGAGCGCCACTTCCACCTGTACGCGATGGCCGGTCGCGGCGATCAGCGTTACATCGTCGGCGAGCAGGGCCTGGTGATGCGCTACGACGGCGCTGCCCAGCGCTTCGTGAAGGTGTCCACACCCTATGGTGGCACTTTTTTCGGCGTGGATGTCAGCGCCTCCCGCGTCCTGGTCTTCGGGCTGCGCGGCAATGCCTACCTGAGCGGCGACAACGGGTCGCGCTGGGACAAGATCGAGACCGACGTCGACGCCAATCTCGTGGCGATGGTTCCGCTGGCCGATGCGCGCTTCCTGCTGGTTTCGCAGAGCGGCCATGTGCTGGCGGTCATGCCTGGCAGTTTCAAGGCTGCCCCGCTGCAGGTGCCCTACACGGCCGAAGTATTTGGCGCAACGGTTGCCGCCTCGGGTGGGCTGGCGCTGGCCCAGCTGAACGGCATCCGTGTCGTCGAACTGGCCGGGCAGACGCTGCGCTAGACCCCACCGCGTCAACCGTCGAACACCAGGCCTTTATGAGCGCCCACAGCGAAAAGTCCGGCATGCCGGTGATTCCGGATCTGAAGGACTTCGACCTCCGTTCGGGCAACCCGCTCGAGCGTTTCATCTTCAACAACCGGGTCATCGTGCTGGCGATCTGCGCCGTCGCTACCTTGGTGCTGGGATTCTTCGCGCTGCAGCTCAAGGTCAATGCCAGTTTCGAGCGGATGATTCCGCCGTCCAGCCCCTACATCAAGAACTACATGGCCCACAAGGCCGACCTGCCGGGGCTGGGCAACACGATCCGCATCGTGGTCGAGAACAAGTCCGGCGACATCTACGACCCGGCCTATCTCGAAGCGCTGCGCAAGGTCAACGACACGCTGTACCTGATCCCGGGCACCGACCGTTCCTGGATGAAGTCGCTGTGGATGCCCGTCGTGCGCTGGCGGCAGGTGACGGAAGAGGGCATCACTGGCGGCGCCGTGATGCCTTCGGACTACAACGGATCGCCCGAGTCGATCGAGAAGCTGAAGACCAACATAGCCCGCGCCAACATCATCGGCAGCCTGGTGGCCAGCGACCTCAAGTCGACGATGATCATCACGCCGCTGCTCGACCTGAACCCGAACACCGGCAAGGCGCTGAACTACGGCGAGTTCTCGCAGCTGCTCGAACAGAAGATCCGCACCTTCGAGAGCGACAAGATCAGCATCCACATCGTCGGCTTCGGCAAGATCGTCGGCGACCTGATAGCCGGTCTGCGCCAGGTGATGATGTTCTTCGGCGTCTCGGTCGCGGTGGCAGCGCTCTTCGTCTTCCTCTACACGCGCTGCACGCGCAGCACGGTGCTGCTGGTCACGGTGGCGGTGGCCGGTGTCGTCTGGCTGCTCGGCCTGATGCAACTGCTGCACTACGAGCTGGATCCGTACTCGATCCTGGTGCCCTTCCTGATCTTCGCGATCGGCCTGTCGCACGGTGCGCAGAAGATGAACGGCATCCTGCAGGACGTCGGGCGTGGCACTCACAAGTACATCGCCGCGCGCTACACCTTCCGCCGCCTGTTCATGGCTGGTCTGACGGCGCTGCTGACCAACATCGTCGGCTTCGCGGTGCTGATCATCATCGACATCCCGGTGATCCGTGATCTGGCCATCACCACCAGCATCGGCGTCTCGGTGCTGATCTTCACCAAGCTGGTGTTGATCCCGGTCACGCTGTCCTACATCGGCGTCAGCGCCGCGGCCGCCAAGCGCGCGTTGGCGGAAGACCAGGAAACGGCGCGTGGTGGCAACCTGCTGTCTCGCCTGTGGCGGGGTCTGGACCGGCTGACCGAGCGCAAAGGCGCGACCATCGCCATCGCCGCGGCTGCGCTGTTGACGGCCGTCAGCGCCTTCATCATGCGCGACCTGCGTATCGGCGACCTCGACCCCGGGGCGCCCGAGTTGCGTGCCGACTCACGCTACAACCTCGACAGCGCTTACGTCACCGAACACTACGGACTGTCCGCCGACCAGTTCGTCATCATCATGAAGACGGCCGAGGACGCCTGCCGCGACTATGACTCGCTGCAGCTGATGGACAACCTGGCCCTGACGCTGCGTCAGACCGAAGGGGTGCAGACCACGGCTTCTCTGGCGCAGACCACGCGCTTCATCACCTCGGGTCTGTCGGAAGGCAGCGGCAAGTGGCTGACGATCAGCCGCGACCAGTCGATCAACGATGCCGCCGTGAATGCGGCGATGACGGCCATACCCGACATCACGAACCGGCAATGCTCGGTGTCGCCGCTGATCGCCTACCTCAGCGACCATAAGGCCGATACCTTGGCGCGCGTACTGAAGGTCGGCGAGACTTACGCCGCCCAGTACAACAGCGCGCCGGGTGCCGCCAGGCCCACCCAGTTCCTGCTGGCCGCCGGTTCGGCCGGCATCGAAGCTGCCACCAACATCGAGGTCGAACGCGGCGTGCTGAAGATGTACCTCGCGGTGTATGGCGCCACGGCCCTGCTCTGTCTGCTGACCTTCCGCAGCTGGCGCGCGACGCTGGTGGCGATGATTCCGCTGGTCATCACGACCATCCTGTGCAAGGCGCTGATGGTGATGATGGGTATCGGCCTGAAGGTGGCCACCTTGCCGGTGATCGCCGTCGGCGTCGGTGTCGGTGTCGACTACGCGCTGTACCTGCTGAGCGTGCAACTGGCGATGCAGCGCCGCGGCGCGTCGCTGACCGAAGCCTATCGCCGCTCGCTCGACTTCACTGGCCGTGTCGTGGCCCTGGTTGGCCTGACGATGGCCGCCGGCGTGATCACCTGGGCCTGGTCGCCGATCAAGTTCCAGGCCGACATGGGCATCCTGCTGACCTTCATGTTCTTGTGGAACATGGTCGGTGCGCTGGTGCTGATCCCGGCGCTGTCGCACTTCTTGTTGAATCCGAAGCCCAGTGGTGCGGCCGCGGTGCTACCCCCCTCAAGCCATTCAGAGAGACAAGCCCATGTTTGAACTGTTGATGAGCGCCGACATGATGGTGTCGGACCCGGACGCCATGGCGGCCTTGCTGGTCTCCAAGCTGGGCATCCACGGCCACGCCAACTGGCGCCAGGCCTTTGCCGACCACCCCTACATCGCGCACTTCCTGCGTGTGCACAAGTCGCTGGCGGTGTCGCCCACGCGGGTGGAACCCCAGGGGCATCTGGACAAGCCCAATCTGGGCGATCCGATGTTCCACGACTTCCTGGAGAGCCTGAAGGCCTACCAGGGTCCGCATCGGCCGATGCTGACGCACTCCATCGTGCTGGCCACGCACGGTCACAAATTCGACCTGCTGATGGAAAAGCTGATGCGACGGCGCCTGCGCTTTCGCATGGCGCAGCGCACGCCGGCCATGCCTTTCGACCGCATGTGGATGGGCGTGACGCCGGAGGACCCGCGCTACGAACCCTCGGTCGACGGCGGCTTGTGCATCGAGGTGATGCCGATCGAGCCGCTGCAGATGCCGGCCGATACCTTCGCCACGCCGGCGCCGCAGCCGCGTGAACTGGCGCCGGGGCAGATGGTGCGCGTCACCTCGCGCGGATTCATCGTGCGCAATCTGGACGAGACGCTGCGCCGCTGTTCGGCCAATCTGGACTGGGAGCCGCATGGGCAGGTCGAGGCGCTGCACCGCGAAGGCTACCGTCGCGCCACGATGGACTTCACGCTGCCCAACAGTGCCACGCTGGACGTCATCGAGGCCACCCGCTGGAACGGCGATGCCGGCGTCTATCTGAACAGCTGGGGCCCCGGCCCGTACTACATCCGTATCTCGGTCAACGGCCTGAAGGCCAAGGCCGAGGATCTGAAGGCGCGCGGCACGGCCTTCGACTGGATCGACGAGAGCGAGGCGGTGGACGGCAAGCCGCTGATCCGCGTCCATCCGTCCGAGCTGCAGGGGCAGTTGTTCGAGTTCGAGGAGGCCTGAGATTCCCATGAGCGAAGCCGCAGTGCGCGTCGAGCGCGAGGGAGGCATAGCCTGGATCGTGCTGAACCGGCCGGCGCAGATCAATGCCATCAACGACCCCATCCGACGCGGCGTGCCCGCCGCGCTGGATGAGTTGGATGCTGACCCCACGGTCCGTGTGATCGTGATCCGCGGTGAAGGTCCGCGCGGCTTCTGCGCTGGTGCTGACATCAAGGAAAGGCGCGAGGCCGAGACCTCGCTGCAGGTGCGCCGCCGGATGCAGGGTGCGCGCTGGATCGAGGCGCTGGACCGGGTCGAGAAACCCGTGATCGCGGCCATCCATGGTTTCTGCATGGGTGGTGGCCTGGAACTGGCGCTGGCCTGCGACCTGCGCTTTGCCGCGCCCGATGCGGTGCTGGCCCTGCCTGAAACCGGTCTGGGCCTGATCCCCGGCGGTGGCGGCACGCAGCGCCTGACGCGGCTGGTCGGCCCTGGCCGGGCTATGGACCTGCTGATCACCGGCGAGCGCCTCAGCGGCGTGGAAGCCAAGGCCATCGGCCTGGTGACCCGCGTGGCCACGGCATCTTCGGAACTGCTGGCCGAGGTGCGCAAGCTGGCCGAGCAGATCGCAGCCAAGCCGCCGATGGCCACAGCCTATGCCAAGCAGGCTTCGAGGGCCGCGCTGCAACTCGATCTGAAGAGCGGTCTCGATCTCGAACTCGATCTGTTCGCGCTGCTGGCCCCGATGCAGGACGTGAAGGAAGCGGCGCTGGCTTTCCGCGAGAAGCGCGCGCCGGCATTCTGCGGACAGTGATGCAAAACAACCGGAAGGTCGCGCGATGACATTTGCAACTCGACTGCTGGGCAAGGTGGCCATCGTCACCGGCTCCGGCCATGGACTGGGCGCCGAGACCGCGCGTGTGCTGGCTTCCCAGGGCGCCAAGGTCGCGGTGGCCGACATCGAGCTCGACGCCGCGCGCGGTGTCGCCGCCGAGATCGAGGCGCAGGGCGGCCAGGCGCTGGCGGTCGGCGTCGACCTGACCTCGGAAAGCGAGATCCAGGCGATGGTGGCCAAGGTGGTGGCCCGTTTCGGCCGCATCGACGTGCTGCACAACAACGCCGCCGCGCTGAACGTGGCGCAGCGCCAGGCCGACCGCGATGTCTGCAATGTGGCGCTGGAGGCATGGGACCGCGCGCTGGACGTCAATACCCGCGGTGCGATGCTGTGCTGCAAGCACATCGTGCCGGTGATGCTGGGGCAGGGCGGCGGCTCGATCATCCACTCCACTTCGGGCTTCGGCCTGCTCGGCGACGTGACGCTGACGGCCTACGCGGCTTCGAAGGCGGCGCTGATGGCGCTGTCGCGGTCGGTGGCGGCGCAGTACGGCAAGCAGGGTATACGGTCGAACGCGATCATGATCGGCTTCGTCGTCAACGACCACGCGCAGAAGAGCGTGCCCGACGAGATCAAGCAGATCCTGCTGGCGCAACACCTGACCCCCGAGCTTGGCCGCCCGCGCCAGATTGCCGACGTCGTGGCCTTCCTGGCCAGCGAAGAGTCGTCCTTCATCACCGGCGCGACGATTCCGGTGGACGGCGGATTCACAAGTCATTCACCGGCCATGGTGCCGCTGCGCGAATACTTCGAGCGTCAGGGCTCGAACAAACTCTGAACCGAGGTCGGCCTTTCATGTCCATGTCCATGTACGGCGCCAGTGCGCCCATCCTGATCCGCATGCTCGGCAACGTGGAGCAATGGCTGGTCAAGGCGCAGGCCCACGCCGACGCGCTGAAGTTCGACAGCGCCAACTATCTGACGCAGCGCCTCGCACCCGACATGCTGCCCTTTGCTTCGCAGGTGCGCATCGCCAGCGACATCGCCCGGCTGACGATGGTGCGGCTGGGTGACGCCGAGTTCCCGCGCTACGTCGACGACGAAACCACGCTGGCGGCCCTGTCCGAACGTGTGCGCAAGAGCATCGCCTTCGTGCAGTCATTCGACGCCGCGCGGATCGACGGCACGGATGCCAAGGCCATCGTGCTGCCGCAGCGCATCGGTGATCCGCTGCACTTCACTGGCGTGACCTTTCTGCAGTTCTGGGCGCTGCCCAATGTCTTCTTTCACACGACGATGACCTACGCCTTGCTGCGTCAGGCCGGCGTCGAACTCGGCAAGGCCGACTACCTGGGCCAGGCCTGAACGACCTGGCCGCGCTCGCCACCGCTGCGAAAGGAAGCTCATGTACCGCCATCTGATGGTCCCGGTGGATGACTCCGCGCTGTCGGCAGCGAATGTCGATGCCGCCGTGCGACTGGCGCACCAGTTAAGCGCGCAAATCACCTTCTTTCACGCCACCGCCGACTTCGGCGCCACGGGTGAGGGCGAGCTGATGCGTGTGATTGCGCCCGCCAGCTTCCGGGATGAAGCCCTGGGCGAGACCCACCAGGTCTTGGCCAAGGCCATGGCCAGCGGCGCCTCGCAGAGCGTGCCCTGCGTCGCCTGCCATCGCACCAGCGACCGCCCGGCTGAAGCCATCGTTCAGGCCGCCAAGGAACAGGACTGCGACCTCATCGTGATGGCCTCGCGCGGCGCCCCAGGCGGTATCGCCGGCTGGCTGCACACGTCGCAGACCGAACGCGTGTTGCGCGATTCGCCGGTGGCGCTGCTGGTCACGCGTGTCGGCGCGAAAGCACCGCCGACCGCATCCGAGCGCGCGCTTGCCGTCGTACTGGACGAGCACCGATCCATCGCGGCGGTGGTTCGTGGGCTGCAGGATCTGGTCTGCCCCGCCTACACGGCGGCGAAGGGTCTGGACATGCCCACCATACGCAGCCTGCTGGCCTATCTGCAGGCCTTCCCGCTGCAGATGCATCACCCGAAGGAAGAAGAGTTCCTGCATCGCTTCCTGCATCAGCGTTCGCCGGATTGCGACGCGCTGCTGCAGCAGCTGGAAGCACAGCATCGCGACGAACATGCGAACGTCACCCGTGTGGTGGCCAGCGTGGACGCCGTGCAAGCGGGCGATGCCGCAAGCGAGGCCGCAGCAGGCGCCGCCCTGGTCGCGCAGGTTCAGGTGCTGGCGGACGCGGTGTGGAAGCACCTGTCGCTGGAAGAACGCGAGGTGCTGCCTCTGGCACGTCGGGTACTCCAGGAAGCCGACTGGGAAGCGATGGCCACCGCCTTCGAAAGCCACGCCGAACCGAGCATCGGCGACATGCCTGCCACCGAATTCCGCAAGCTCTTCACGCGCATCGCCAACCTGCTGCCGGCGACACGCGGCGAGCGGCTTTAGCGGGTAGGGTGGTTTCGAGTCCTGGCACCCATGAGTGTGGGTGAAGGTCGGCATTCGCGTGGATCGAAATCGCACTGTCGGCCATGAACGGTCCTTCGCGCAGCGGACCCGAGCGGCGGGTCACAGACTGGGTCCAGCCGTTCAGGTCTCGCGGTCGAATGTCGGCAATTCCCGATAGCTGCCGGCCAGGGCTTGCCGGACGATCGACCGGTCCACTCTGAACAAATCTGACGCGCATTCCCCGACCAGAACGGGCTGGCAATGAAATTGCCCAAAGGCGAAGCCGACCCGTTTGGTCGCGGGTCAAGCGTCAACGCCAATCGCGCATCGCGAGTGGCGTGTACCCGGCTTCGATTTGCCTAATTTCGGTCAACATGATTTACTGAACACCATGACAACAGGCTTCCGATTTCGCGCCTACCCCGACGACAAGGTCGCCGGCGTGCTCGCGCGCTGGATCGGTTGCCAGCGCTTCGTCAAGAACGCCAAGGTCCGCGAGGACCGTTACTTCAGGGCCTTCCAGCGCCGCTCTCTCGCATTCGCAGGTCAGTATGCGCCGGTCGACCAGGCGTATTCGCACCTGATTGGCGACGGCAATCCCGATCTCCTGTCTGACGGAACGTGCGCCGAGGAGTACACGCTGTGGCTGCGCGAGGTGCCGTCGCAGGTTGTTCGCAATGGTGCGGTGCGCTTCTACCAGGGCTACCAGCGCTTCTACAAAGGCCTGGCGCGCCGGCCGACGATTACTCGTCGCCACGGCGAGCAGTCTGTGTGGCTGACGGAGGATGTCTTTCGGTTCAGGCCTGTCATTGACGCCGACGGCGTCATTACGGGACAGCAGCTCATACTCGGCACGCCGAAGCATCCTTGCGGAGAACTGCCGTTCGTCGTACACAAGGGCGTCGAGGACTGGAAAGTCCCCGCCTCGATCCACATCTCGGTCAATGCAGGGCGCTGGCATCTGTCGTTCAGCAACGATCCGGCCGACGACTTTGCCGGGTACGTCCCGACGCCCAAAGAGACGCTCGACCAGATGCGCAAGATCCCGATGGGGCAGCTCATCGACATGACCATTGGTCTGGATCGCGGCGTGATCGTGCCCCTGATGGGCGCTGGCGTGCGCTCCGGCGAGGGCTCAGTCGAAGGCAAGGCCTTCGACTTTCTGCCGGTGCAGCGCGATCGCTTCGCCAAGAAGCAGGCGCGACGAGCGCGCTGGCAGCGCATCGCCGCTCGGCGGGCCAAGGGTTCGAAGAACAGGCGCAAGGCCAATCACCAAGCGGCGCGCGCCGGGCTCTATGCGGCCGATGTCCGCAAAGACTTCGCGCACCAGACCAGTCGCGTGCTTGTCGGGTCTCCCGCCAAGCCGTCACCGATCAAGCTGTTTGTGTTCGAGGCGCTGAAGGTCAAGAACATGACCGCCTCGGCCGCCGGGACGGTAGCCGAGCCCGGGAAAAAGGTCGCGCAAAAGCGCGGGCTCAATCGGTCGATTCTGGGCTCGGCCTGGGGCGACCTGAAACTGTTCACGAAGTACAAGGCACTCGCTGCAGGCAAGCTCTGCATCGAGGTGCCCGCCCACCATAGTTCGCAAGAGTGTTCGGCCTGCGGCCACACTCATGCAGGAAATCGCCCCGAACAGGGCCGGTTTCTCTGCCAGCGTTGCGGACATGCCGAGAACGCCGACGTCAACGCGGGGCGAGTGATCGCCTGGCGCGGAGCGTTGGCCGTTGCATCGGGAAGCTACAGGCTGAAGGCGAAAAAGACAGTGGGCACGCTACGCGGCCAACCGTCGACCGAGCCCAAGGACGAAATTGCAGAAATCCAGGTAGGGCCGGAACGGTCCGAACCGAGTGGCGGTAAGTCGCCCTCAACGTCTGTGGAGATACCGGTAAGTCGGAGAGTGCCTAGGCGCTCTACGCTCACGTCGCCGAAGCAGAAAATTCCCGATGCGAATCTGGATGCCCCGACTAGAAGGCCGCAAGGCGTTTAGTCGTGGGAGAGTTCACATGAGCCGTTGAACCATCGGTCTCCTCGCCAGGAGCTGACGCTGCTCCACAGCGCGCCATCAGCACCCACCCAAAATTCGCCGGCGGCGGCATTGCCAGCGGTTGGCGCAACCAAGGCAGCGACCAGCGCCAGACTGAGGGCAGACAGTACAGGTTTCTTCACGGGATAGGCCTCTCAAAGTGGTGCCCGGTGGCGGGCGGCAGGCGGGGCAGGCGCGCGTTCAGCAAGCGGCTGGGGATCAATGTGCTGGCGCCAAGTCAACGGCGCGGCTGCCGTCGGCGGGCCACCGCACTGGCCCCCAGCACCAACAGCACCAGCGCCAGTGTCTGTGGCTCCGGCACGGCCGTAGCCACGTCGCCAGAGCGCACGACTTCGGCCCACCCTCCACCCTTCTTTGAGAGAGCCTCCTGGTAGATGCCCAACCCGAGGAAGCCCCAGACGCCCAGGTCCGGCAAGGGCGCAAAGTCCGTGCTTGACCAGCGCCAGACGCCGACCACGTTCTGGAATGGCCCCAGGTTGTATTGATAGCCAGGATCGGCAGAGGCAATGTTGCCGAGTTCGGTGTAGAAGAGGTAGCCGGGGGCGCTGCCTGTGCAGTGTTTGCCGTAGTGCTGGACCGGAAAACCATTCCTTGCAGGGTGGACCAGGTCGCAATTCGTGTCGCCGCCATCCATCGTCGGCAGCGCCCAGCCGCCAAACGAACCCACCGTCAGGTTCGATACCCAGGCATTGGTCGCGGTCCAGCCCATCACCCCATAAGTATCGATGAGGTTCGAACCCGAGCCGCCGGCATGCGCTGCCGCATAGCCAGAGGAGACGACGTAGTTCCAGTCCCGCAGCCACGTCAGGTTCAGGTTCGCGTCGTACTCGAACACCGCGCTCGGGTCGGTCGCCGCCACCGGGTTGCCGTTGATGTCGCGGCCCTGCAGCGGTATCGGTGAGGCCTGCGTCAGGCCCGTCACAGCCGCCAGGCCCATCCCTGCGGCCCAGATCTTCAGGGCTGCCATCACGACCCGCTGCCTCGAACGGCGCGCGCATATCCAGGAAATTGCCTGGGGTTGATTGCCGCTTGGCCTCGGAAGAAGTCGACACCCCACGCGAACGCGACATTGCTGTTGTTCAGTTGCGTGGTGGACGCCCAGTACATATTGTTGGTCTGCGTCGGGCCGAATGCCGCGTCGATACACGGTCTTGCGGTGCAATTCGGCCATGGCACCGACAAGATGGATTGCAGTTCCGCTATGGTCGGAATTCGCCAGTCGCAGTAGTTGGCGAAGCACGTGCTCGCGGCATCGGCCGTGCTGTTGTTGTTGAGCGCCTGCAGGAAGCTGGTGTACAGCGAGCCCGTCGGATCGGTATACGGCGGAGCGGCGCTCCAGGAATAGCCCTTGTTCACATCGTGCACGTCCCCCGTGCCCGCTGGTGACTTCTTCTCCCACATCAGCCCCGTCTTGTTGTCGGTCAGCGTGCCGTTGCCGTTGTCCACGAAGCGCGGCAGCGCGGACTTGCATTTCCACATCCCGCCCATGCGAACCACCACATCGTTCGCCGCGCAACCCGCCAGGTCCGACAACGCGATCTTGGCGTTGAGCTGTTGCTGCAGGCCCTCCAGTGACAGCCGCTGCGCCGCCGCGCCGCCGGCCGCTGCCAGCAGCACCGATGCCGCCAGGACACGCATCACCCCAGTCGATCCCATTCCGCTTTTCATCGCTTACTCCTTTTTGTTGCGCGTCCGCGCGGCCACCAGCACCATCAGGCCGACGCCGAGCATCGCCAGCCTGCCCGGCTCGGGCACAGTCCCGGCCCCTGGCGCAGCCGATGCCGTGACGATGTCGTCGGCGTTCCACAAGAACTGGCCGCTCCCGTTCTGGCCCGTACTCAAGCTTGCCGACGTGAAGGTCGCTGTGGCATCGACCAGGCCGAGGAAGTACACCTGGGTGCCGTCGCCCAAGGTCTGCTGCAGGGCTGCCGTCGACAAGCTGACATAGGTGCCGGCCACCGCAAGCCGGAAGTCGTCGCCCATCAGGGTGTCGATCGACATCAGGTACAGGCCGACTGCGTTGGCGGCGCCGAATCGCAGCTGGAAGTTGTCGCCTTGCTGCAGCACACCGGCATCGTCGGTGCCCAGAAAATTGGGCGACGACACGGTCGGGACACCGGCCTTGACCTGCAGGCTGACGCCGCCGAGGTCGTAGTCGAAGCGGATGCCGCCGGCATCGGCACCACTGGCAATGCGCGTGTCGGCAGCCAGGTCGTCGAAGTTCAGCGTGGATGTTGAAGGTCCGGGCAGCGCGGCCACTGCGCTGTCGAATGCCGCGCGGTCGGTGTAGCCGACCAGCGCCGCCTGCACGGGCAGTGCGCACAGACCGCCGGCGATGACGAGCGCTATCGCCCAGGTGTTTAGACGCATGTGAGCCTCAGCGTGGTTGTCGGGTTGCGTGCTTGTCGGGCCGGGTGGCCGGGTCCGCTCAACATCGCGGGACCCTGCAGCCTGCGTCTGTTGCCGGGGCGGAGCGGCCCTGACCAACGCCGCAAGTCTTGTGATGTCATTCTTCGTTGGACAGGCGTTCGCCAACATCCGCCCTTGGTCCCGATACCAGTATCGATACCCGACCCATACCCCGACGCAAGGTCCTGCAGCGCAAGGCGGCCAGCGGTCGGGTTCTGCCCAACCTGCAATCCGCGCTGCGGCCGGCTTGCACCGGAATGCCGGAGCGCGGCGGCTCACCGCTGGCGCAGTGCCAGGCAGGCTGACCCGCTGCCGGTCGCATGTTTCCACGCGGTTTTGACGCTGTCGGCGCTGATCGTTTCCATCCCGAGGACCTTGGCGCACGCGGCGTTGCGGTGCATTTTCAAGATGACGTGCCGGCGCCTGCACGCCGGTGCCAGGGCGCGCAGTAGCGGCGAAAGCCAGGCGCTGGGCCAGGTCGGGCAAGGTGGACAGGTCAGACAGGTCGGGCAGGTCCAGCGCGTCGAGCACATCCAGCAGGTCAGACAGGTTGACGAGCCGGCTGGGCCCGGCGAGGCAAGTTGGCATGGTGGGCATGGTGGGCTCCGCAAGTCGGTCTTGGGTTGCCGAGGGTTCAGCGCGCTGCCGGGGCGAGGGCGGCCAGCTGCTGGCTGTGGGCGTCGGCGCCCGGGTCGCCGAGCGAGACCACGGCGCTGAGCATGACGAAGGTGGTGGCGACGGCGGCGGCGGCGGCGATCAGGCGGGCGGTGAGAGAGGTCTTCATGGTGTGCTCCTGAGGGATGCATCGGGTGATGCGTTGCGATGGGTGAACTGTCCGGCTGAAGGCCCTTACAAGTCCTTTGGCGCCCTGAAATCGACCTGAAACCGACCTATAGCGTTGTGAAAGGTCTCGCGCTGCCACCGGCCCCGGCGCAAAAGCGCCCGGCAGGCGCGCCGCAGGACGCCGCAAGCCTGCGGCTGTTAGGCTCGTGACCACGGTGCCCGCGCGTTGGGCACCCGGTTCGGGCGTGCCGACATGCAGGCGCTACCACTTGGCTTCCACAAAGTTTCCATGCGCCAATACCTGTGCTCCATCCTGGCTGCCGATGCGGTCGGCTACACGCGCTTGAAGTCCATCAACGCCCAGCTCGCGTCGGAACTGCTGGACGACGCGCACGCCGTGTTCCGCAGTGCCTGCGCTGCGCATCAGGGCCGCGTGGTCGACATGGCCGACGATTCGGTGCGGCTGGCCTTTGACGGCGCCGCCAACGCGCTGCGCTGTGCGATGGCGGTGCAACTGCACCTGACCACGCAGATCAGCGTCGACACCGGCACGCTGCGCCTGCCGTTCCGCATCGGCCTGCACCTGGGCGAGGTGATCGAGAACAGCGACGGCAGCGTGTCCGGCGACGCCGTCACCCTCGCCGCGCAGCTGCAGCGCCAGGCCGAGCCCGGCGAGGTAATTGTTTCGCAGCCGGTGCACGACCTGCTCGCCACGCGATCCATCGCCGGTTTCGAAGACGCCGGCGAACACCGCTTGAATGGCGCCGCCGAACCGGCGCGGGCGTGGCGCGCGCTGCCGCTGGGCACGGCGGCGGCCGGCCCCGCGGCGGAGACCATCGCCGGCCCGATGCGCTTCGGTGCCCAAGGCCGCTTCGAGCTGCAGCCGCGTGAACGCCGGCTGCTGGTGGACGGCGAGCCGGCCGCGCTGGGTGCACGCGCCTTTGACCTGCTGCTGGCACTGGCCGCCCAACCCGGCGTGCTGCTCACCCGCAACGCGCTGATCGACGCGGTCTGGCCAGGCCTGGTGGTGGAGGAAAACAACTTGGCCGTGCAGGTCAGTGCGCTGCGCAAACTGCTGGGCGGCGAGGTGATCGTCACCATCCCAGGACGCGGCTACCGCTTTGCGGCGCGGCTGCATAGCGCAGCGGCGGCGGGGGCCGTGGCCGCCGCTGACCCGTTACCGCCAAGCGCCGCCATCGCCGCACCGGCGCAAACGCCGACACCGGCACAGCTCAAGACCAATCTGCCCGAACACCTGCCGCCGCTGCTGGGCCGCAGTGAGGACCTGGCTGCGCTGCAGGTGCTGGTCGCCGATCATGCCCTGGTGGCGCTGGTCGGTGCCGGCGGCGTGGGCAAGTCCACGCTCGCCCGGTCTTTGCTGCACGCCCACCGCGCCGACCGTGCGCGCTGGACCCACGGCGTGTGCTGGGTCGAGCTGGCCGCCGTCAGTGACCGGGCAGCGCTGCCCGGTGCCGTGGCGGCGGCGCTCGGCGTGGAGATCCGTGGCGACGATGCGCTGGCGGCGCTGTGCGCTGCGGTCGCGCCGCTGACGATGCTGGTGGCGCTGGACAACGCCGAGCACCAGCTCGACGGCGTGGCGCAGCTGACCCAGGCCCTGCTGGACGCCGCGCCCGGCCTGCGGCTGCTGGTCACCAGCCAGGCGCCGCTGAAGCTGGCGGCCGAGCGTGTCTACCGGCTCGACACCCTGGCGGTGCCGCAAGGGCCGCTACCCGCCGCCACCGCGCGCGGCTTCGGCGCAGTGGCGCTGTTCGTCGAGCGCGCCCACGCGGCCGATGCACGCTTTGTGCTGACCGACGCCAATGCCCCGGCCGTGATCGAGATCTGCCGCGCGCTCGACGGCCTGGCGCTGGCGATCGAACTGGCCGCGGCGCGCGCGCCGATGCTGGGGCTGCAGCGGCTGGCCAGCTCGATGCAGGACCGGCTGCGCCTGCTCACCACCAGCCGCAACCGCGCCGCCCCGGCGCGCCAGCAGACCCTGCGTGCCGCGCTGGAATGGAGCCATGGCTTTCTGGAAGAGCGCGAGCGGGCGGTGTTCCGGCGCCTGTCGGTGTTCGTGGGCAGCGGCTCGCTGGCCATGATCCAGCAGGTGCTGTCCGATCCGCCGGGCCCGGCCGACCCGGCTGTTGCGCTGGACGACTGGTCGGTGCTGGACGCGCTGGTCTTGCTGGTCGACCGGTCCCTGGTGGTGGTGCTGAACGGCGACGAAGGCGACAGGCCCCAGGAGCCGCGCTACCGGCTGCTGGAGTCGCCCCTGGCCTATGCGCGCGAGCAACTGGCGGCGGCTGGCGAGCAAGCGGCCTTGCGCCAGCGCCATCTGCACGCGGTGGCGGCCCACTGCGAAGCGGCCTGTCACTGCTTCGACAGCGGCGACATTGGGTGGGGGGATTGGCACCGCGACTTCGCGCTGGACGTCGACAACGCCCTGGAGGCCCTGCAACAGGCCATCACCCTGGGCGCGAGCGCGGCGGCGGTGCAGGTTGGCGCTGCCTTGCTGCAGTACGGCCGATCGAGGCGGCCGCTCGCCGAGAACCAGACCGTCTTCGAGCGCGTGGCGGGCCAGCTTGGCAACACGCTGCCGCCCGAACTGCAAGTGCGGTGGTGGTTGCAGGTGGCGGGAACCTGGAGCACCACCCAGGGCCGGCGCAGCCTGGATGCGGCGCAACAGGCCCGGTCGGCGCTGCAGCGCATGCCCGAGCTGCCGGGCAACCGCTACTTGCGCTACAAGGTCGCCTGCCAGCTGGCTTTGGTGGCCTCGCGCACCGGCGACCGCCTGCTGGAGCAGACTGGCTTGGCCGAAGCGAACGCCTTGGAGGACCCGCATTGGCCGCCGCATCGCCTGTACTGCAAGGCCGCAGCCGCCAGCTTTGGGCTGACCCAGCGGACAGCTCAAGCGGGCGACAAGGATCTGTCGCAGATGCGCGAATTGCTGGCACTCGATCTGGCCGCTGGCGGCAATGGATTCGTGCCCCGCAACAACCTGATGGACCTGCAGCTTGCCGCCGGCGATGCGCAGGCTGCGGTGAGCACCGGCGAAGCGCTGCTGGCCGATCTCGAACGCAGCCGGGAGGGGCTCATCACGGCGGCGATCGCGCAGCTCAATTTGGTCGCGGCCTTGCTGGGCCTGCAAGACTTGTCGCGCGCACGCGAGCGCGCTCAAACTGGATGGCCACAGGGCCGGCTGTACGAGCTGCAGGCTCCCTGGGCGGATTACCTGGCCTTGCTGGCTGCGCTGGAAGGACGGCTGCAGTCTGCGGCGCGGCTGACAGGCTATGCCGATGCCGGCTACGCCCTGCGCGATGACCGGCGCGAACGCAACGAATCGACCGCCGTCGAGCGCGCCAGCGGCCTGGCCCGCGCCGCACTGGGCGACGCCGAATTCGAGCGCCTGGCGGCCGACGGTGCCCGACTGCGCGACGAGCAGATCGCGGCGATCGCGTTCGCGACAAGAGCCGAATGAACTTCAGGCGTCGGCGCCGCTTTCACGCGCGCTGAAGCTTTCTGAAGGCGGCTTTCAGAAGCTTGAAGGCCGATTGCCGCCTCGTTGAAGGTGTGCTGAAGGTGTTTTCAGGCCCGCCCTGAAAAACTGCGTCTCAGAGCCTCAAGCCTGCTGTACCCAGCACCGGCTCTGCGGTGTGACCGGCGGCCGAGTGCCGGCCGCTTGCACCGGACCAACCGGTACGCCCTTCGGAGTTCAACACCATGAAACAGCCCATCAGCACCCGCCTGCACCGTCAACTGCTCGTCGCCGTGGCGGCCGCCACCTTCTGTCTGGGTGCCCAGGCCTGCGGCAAATACGACTTCGTCTGCAAAGCCAGGAAGACGGTCGAGGACATCGGCAAAACCGTCACGAACACCGTCAACAAGGCCGTCAATTCCGGCACCGGCGTCGCCAACACCGTGGTCTACACGCTCGACGACGCCAAAAAGACCCTGGTCGATTTCGGCTACAGCGCCGAGGCACTGGGCGAGTCGGGTCTGAAGTCGTCGCTGGATCTGCTGAGCCGGCTGGCCACGCTGACCAAAACGGCTGCGCAAGATGCCACCAAGGCCGCGGCAGCCGTCAAGGACTTGGAGAATGCCAAGGCTGCCTGCGGAAAGCCCAAGCCCGGCGGCCCTTGTGGCGACGCCAAGGACTGGCTGCCCTACTACACGAAAGCCATGAAGGCGGCCGCGGCCCAAGCCGCGCGGTCGGCCGCCGCGCTGCAATCGACTCAGCAGGCGCTGGCGCTGCAAGTGGCCGCCGCTGCGCAACAGACCTTCGAGCAGGCCAGCGCCGACATTTCGACGGCTGAGGTGCAGACGCTGCGCGCAGCCACCAAAGCGGGCGCCGCTTTCGCGCAGGTTGAAAAGACCGGCATCGACTTCGCCAAGACCGGCTTCCTGGCCTACCTGAAGCAGTTGCAGAACGAGGCCGTGAAGCAGCTGGCGAAGGCCTTCCTGGGCAACAACAAGGCCTTCGTCCAGGGCCTGGCCCGGGCCCAATCGCTCGACGCCGATGGCCAGGCGGCGCTGAACCGCATCAAGCGTTCGCTGCCGATCGCGTTTGCCCAGGGCGGTGCCATCACCGAGCAGACCCGCAACGACATGCTGCAGGTGGCCATCAAGCTGGGCCTGGTCAGCGCCGACGGCGTGACGCCGCCTACGCTGAAGGTGCCGACCGCGCAGTCGAGTTTCACCATCTTCATGGGCGACGGCGGCGGGTACGTGGGTGGCGCGAACGTGAGTTATGGCTTCACGATGAACTTGTTTCCCGAAGCCGACGGCAGCTACAAAGTTGCCGCCGTGGAGAACCTGGGCGGTTCGGTGGGGTTCCAGGCGAGTGCCAGCGTCGGCTTCGGCATCGCCTGGTCGCCTGAATCCGTGCTCAAGTCGATCGGCCCGAACCTGGGCGTGGCGGTCGACGGCGGCGTGGGGCCTGTGGGTGGGTCTGTCGCCGTGTCCTGGGACCCCAGCAAGCTGATCAGCGCCTGGGACATCAGCACGATGACCTGGAACGGCAACCCGGTGCCGTCGGTCGCGTTGAGCCTCAATGTGGGTGTCGGCTTTCCGGCGTCGGCCACCGTCGCGGGGGGCTACACCTTCTTGCTGACCAAGTAGTGGCCCATGCCCGCCGCAGGATGCGGCGGGCATGTTTGACCGACTGCCTCAGGTACGCAAGCTCAGCGCGCTGGAAGACCGCTCAGGGTCGGTTGCGACCAGTTGAGCTGAAGGTCAGCAGACTTTCGATCGACCTCGACGCGGTCGGCGGCGGAATCGGCTGTTTGACGTCCTGGAGCATTCGACGCCGCGCTGGACACCGGCTACGTCAGCTGCACCTTGATACCTGTCGCTGGCGGCTCAGCCGCAGGCTGTCCTGACCGGCTGCAATGCGGCCGATACCGTGGGTTCGAGGCCAGACTGCGACCGACGGCACACGCTGCAGACCGGCTGTACCCGGCCAAACCGCGACCGACGGCTGAGGGTCGCAAAGAGCCAATGGCCTTGCCGGCGCAAAGCCGACGGCTGGTATCCCTTTCGCTGGCGCCGGAAGGCCGCCTCGCCGGCAAACCACATCTGCAGGAAGGCAACTGGTTCGACTGTTGGATGCCCATACGCATCGCTCGATCGGTAGGCAACCAGGCAACGCAACAGACTAACGCAGTCGCGCCGTGACCTTGGCGTGCGGGCCGCCCACCTGCGCCGCCCAGGCCGCCGCGGCTTCGTCGAATCGGAAGTCGACGTAGTCCACCTCGATCTTCTGTTCACGCGCGATCTTCAGCAGGCGCTGCCAGATCGCGCGGCGGTCGGCCGGCGGGCGCTGCCCGGTGCCGATGGTCGACAGGCTGCGGAACAGCAGGTCGGCCATGTCCAGCTGGATGACGCGCCCGGCGCCGGTGCCGATGGTCATGATGCGCGCACCCCAGCGCGTGGCCTTCAGCGCCGCCAGCAAGGGCGGACCGCAGACGCCGTCGAGCACGACATCGAAGCCGCCGTTGCTGGCCTCTTTCAACGCCGCCAAATCGTCGCTGCCACCCAGGCGAACGACGGCGTCGGCCAGCCCGCGCGATTGCAGGTTCTGCAGCGCCTGTTCCGATCGTGCTGCGCCCACCACGCGCCCGGCGCCGAGGTGGCGTGCCAGCTGCAAGGCGATCTGCCCCAGTGTGCCGGTGGCGCCCAGGATCAGGACGTTCTCGCCCGGCTGTATGCGTGCCTGCTCCAGCGGCACCAGCGCGCCGGTGGCCGCGATGCCCATGCTGATGGCGGTCTTGTCGTCGACGTCGTCGGGCACGTCCCAGACCTCTTCGGCGGGGACCAGCGTGCGTTTGGCCCAGGCCCCGAAAGGCTGCACCGAGCGTTCGCCGAAATAGACCCGTCGACCATCCGGTGCGCGGCCGACACCTTCGCCGCGTATCACGCACGGGAACTCGACGCCCAGGCGGTAGGCGCCCAGCACGTCCCAACCGCCGAGGCCAGCCGTGTCGACATCGATCAGCACGGCGCCCTCGCGGGCTTCGGGTTCGCGGAAATCGCCGAGCACGGGTGCGGTCCCGCGTTCCTGGATGATGGCGGCTTTCATGGTTCTGTTCTCCTCAAGATGGGTGCTTAGCGGATCGGTGGCAGCCGCACGTGCTGCGCCGAATGGCCGATGCGGGTGGGGCCGAACAAGGCCAGACGGCGTCCCTCGATGGCCGAGAACAGGTTCAGCAAGGCCGTGTCCTGCTCGGGGCCGGCCGTCAGCACATAGGCCTCGAGCGCGGCTTCGGCGGCAGGCCAGTTGTCGAAAGCGTGGCCGAGCAGCATCGATGCGTCGGCGATGTCACGGCGCCGCATTTCGGGGCCACCCCGGTCGGCGCAGGACAGCCACTCCAGCAGCTTGGCCGCTGCGTCCTGCTGCGAGGCGTCCAGCGGCGTGGCCGGCGTGATGCGCGCCAGCGTGTCGGTGAGCTTGGTGATCAGGACAGCGTTGTCACCCTCAGCCGCGAGCAAAGGCCCTTGGGCCACCAGCGACTGTCCCATCAAGCGGGCCATCGCCAGCAGCATGACCTGGCGCAACGCAAGGTCGAACTCCAGGTACACCGCATGCGGATCGCCGGGCTTGGGCCTGGCCACCGTGCCGGTGAATTGCATGGCGCCCAGCGTCGCGAACATCAGCGTGTGGTACTCGACCACGTCATCGTCGATGGGCTCACCGACGCAGCTTTCGTAGTGGCGGAACAGCGCCGCCATGTCGTCACCCAGCGGCTCGATCGAGTCGCGCATGCGCATCGTGGCCAGGTCGACCATGGGGTCGCCGATCATCGAGAACTCGAAGTCGTACAGGCCGGTGACACGGCCGTTTTCGAACAGGAACTGGCCCGAGTCGAACTGGATGAAGGCGGCGCGCGTGCGGTGGCGGGGTGCGTGGCGGCGCAGCCAGCCCATCACGAATTCCAGCATCGGCTCGGGCCGACCCTTGGTGCGGCGGTACTGCGGCAGATAGGCCTGCAGGCCGACCAGCGCAATCGCTTCGGCGCCTTGTGGCGGGTGCAGGCCGCGCGCGACGAAGGGCGCCACCGGCAGGCGGTGCATGGCCGCAACCTGCGCCATGTATTCGCGCGCCACGCGGCCGCGCTCGGCGGCATCGGCGGCCAGGCTGACATCGCGCGTGCCGGGCAGGGTGTCCATCACGATGCATGGCGGGTCGCTGCAATAGCCGTGGATGCCCGGCACGCGGATGCCCTGTTCGCTCAGCACGTCCATCACGTCGGCTTCGCGCTTCAGGTCAGGGAAGATGTTGACGTCGCCTTCACGGTCGCCGCGAAGATGCAGCATCAGGCGCTGTCCTTGACCCTGCCGTTCGACTTCGACAAACCAGGCCGGGCGCCAGCGCACCTGCCGCTCCATTCGAACGACGCGACCGCCTGTGAGTTTCTCGACAAAGGCTCGGAGTTTGGTTTCGCCCGCCGCGCCGTAGTCCGGCGTGGTGCCGTTCACACTCACGCGGCTTCCCGCGTCGCCGCTTCGAAGGCCTTGAGATCGAAGCCGGGTTCTGCGGCCTGCTGGGGCGTGAGCGCCGTGCCTCGCAGCAGCAGCTTGCGCGCGGCCATGTGGTCGGGTGTGCGGTTGGCGGTCTCGACCGCCACCAGGCGACCCGCGCGGAAACACAGCACGGTCAATTGCCTGCTCTCGATCGAACCGATCTCGACGGTCTGGTCGCAGCCCTCGGCCAGGCCGGCGATCTGCAGGCGCAGGTCGCCCTGATCGCTCCAGAACCAGGGCAGGGCGGTGTAGGCCGCGGGCTTGCCGACCAGTCGCGCGGCCACGGCCTTGGCCTGGTCGACGGCGTTCTGCACCGACTCCAGCCGCACGGCGCGGCCATCGGGCGGCGCCCAAGGGCTGTTGTAGCTGACGACATCGCCAATCGCCGAAATGGCGGAGTCGCTGGTCAGCAGCTGTTCATCGACCCGGATGCCGTTGTCGAGCGCCAGACCTGCTGTGGCCGCCAGTTCGACATTGGGCAGCACGCCGATGCCATAGACCACCAGATCGGCGGGCAGGACGCGGCCGTCGACCGTCTGCACGGCGGTGACGTGTGCGCCCTCGCCGAGCAGGCCTGCGACGGCCTGTCCGAATTCGAGCGTCACGCCCCAGCCGGCGTGGCCGTGGCTGAAGAGCGCCGACATCGGCCGGGACAGGGCCCGCGCCATCGGACGGTCGGCGATGTCCAGCACATGAACGGCCACGCCCTTGGCCGCAGCCACGGCGGCGAACTCCAGGCCGATGAATCCGGCACCGATCACGACGACCTGCTTCACGTTGGCAAGGCGCGGCGCCAACGCGTCGGCGTCGGCCAGCGTGCGCAAGCCGAACACGCCGGCCAGTTCGATGCCCGGCACCTCAGGCACCCGATTGCGCGCGCCGGTGGCCAGCACCAGGTGGTCGTAGTCCAGACGCTGCCCCGACTCGAGCTGGACGCAATGTGCGCTGCGATCGATCGCCGTCACGCGCGCCTGCAGGCGTTCGATGCGCTGTTCGTCGTAGTGCTCGGGTGGCCGGAAACGCAGGGCTGGTGCGCCGATCTTGCCCAGCAGATAGGCCTTGGACAGCGGCGGACGCTGATAGGGAACGCCGGGCTCGTCACCGATTAGCGTGATGCGGCCGGCAAAGCCTTCCTGGCGCAGCGAGGTGGCGACCTGGTAGCCCGCCTGGCCGCCGCCGATGACGACGATGGAGTGGATGGATGACACCGGTCACCTCTTCATTCGAATTTGGGATAGCGGCCCAGCGGCAACAGCATCAGCGCACCGGCGAGGAATGCGCTACCGCACAGGGTCAGCATCGTCGTGTACGAGCCGGTGGACTTGTACAGCGTGCCGGCCAGCCACGGCGCCAGTGTGGATGCGGCGGTGATCATGCCCAGGTGCACGCCGAACAGCCGGCCGTAGTCGCGCATGCCGAAGTAGCGCGACATCAGGTAGGCCGCGATGTCGAACTCGGCGCCGGCGCCTATGCCCACCAGCATCGTGGCCAGCACCAGCATGCCCGTTTCTGTCGGACCCGTGATGGCGAGCAACAGGCAGCCGATGGCGGGCAAGGTCAGGGCCACGGCCGCCACGCCGGGTGCCCAGATGCGGTCGACCAGGTAGCCCACGAGCACGCGGCCGCCGATCAGCGAAAGGCCGAAGCTGCCGAAGACGGCGCTGGCAGCCACCGCGCTCAGGCCCTTGTCGCGCAGCAGCGGCACGGTGTTGGAGACCATGGCCACCACCGAGGCGACGACCAGCGAAAGTGCAAGGTTCAAGCCCCAGAACTTCAGTGAGCGAACGCCCGCAGAAAAGCTCAGGCCGCTCTGTGCCGGCTGACCTACGCCCGATGCCATGCGCTTGCCATCCGGCAGGGGTTCGGCGCCCTGGGGCACCGTCATCCAGCGCAGGGCCAGCGGCAGCACCAGCACCAGCGGCAGCGCGGCCAGCAACAGGAAGGCGGCCTGCCAACCCCATTGGCCGACGGCCCAGGCCACGCCCGATGGCAGCAGCGCGGCCGTGAGCCCGGTGCCCGAGAGGACCAGCGCCAGAGCCAGGCCGCGGTTGCGTTCGAACCAGAGGTTGACGAGCTGCGTCCAGGTGACGTGGATGGTGCCCAGGCTGGCGATGCCCAGCACGAAAAAGCCCACGTACAGCCCCACGATCGAAGAACGCAGTTGCGTCATCGCTGCGAAGCTCAGCGCCAGCGCCAGCAGCGACAGCACCGTGACGCGTTTCATGCCGTAGCGCAGGTTCAGCCACCCCACCAGCTGCGAACTGACGATGGCACCGGCAAACAGGAAGCTGACCGCCGATTGCAGGTCACCACGTTCCCAGCCGAAGGCCCTCTGCAGCGGGATCACCAGCGTGCCGAAGGCGTAGAGCATCGAGGCGCTGGCATTGACGGCCAGGCCCATCATCGCAACGATCACGACGCGCCAGCCGAGCTTGAACTCGGTGAAGTCGATGGCCAGCGTGTTGGCTGCGGGTTGGGTCTTGGACGAGGCGGACGAGGCCGCAAGCGTGGTCGTCATGCCTTCACTCCTTCACCAGCAACAAGCTGCCACCCAGCGGACCGCCGCCCGACGCCGCCACCGCCACCCGGTGGGGTGCGATCTGGCGTTCACCGCCACGGCCCCACAGCTGCGTGCAGGCTTCATGCACATAACCCAGCCCGTGTGTACGCCCGCCGGAGAGCTGCCCGCCATTGGTGTTCAGCGGCAGCACGCCGTCGCGGGCGATGCGGGTGCCGCCTTCCACGAAGCGACCGCTCTCGCCGCGCGGGCACAGGCCCAGGGCTTCGAGCCAGATCATCGTCAGGATCGAGAAGCCGTCGTAGAGCTGGGCGCTGCCGACATCCTTGGGCTTGAGGTCGGTGCGCTGCCACATCATGCGGCCGACGTCGAAGGCCGCCATCTCGGTCAGCGAGATCTGGTCCCAGGACCAGGGCTGGTGCAGTGCCGAGCCGATGGCCTCGATGCGGATGGGCGCGTTCGGCCCGTCACCGGCCGCGTCGGCCCGCGACAGCACGATGGCCGTCGAGGCATCGCAGTGCACGTCGCAGTCGAACATGCGCAGCGGGGTGGAGATCATCTTCGAGGCCATGTAGTCGGCCATTGCCATCGGCGCGCGCATCACCGCCTTGGGGTTCAGCATCGCGTTGCGGCGGCAGGTCAGCGCGATCTGCGCCAGCTGCTCGGGTGTCGTGCCGTATTCATGGAAGTGGCGCTGCGCATACATCGCCATCAGGTTCACGGCGGACAGCACGTTGAAGGGCGTGTACCACTGCCAGAAGTAGCTGCTGTCGCGGCCCGGGGTCTTGTTGGTCAGCGCCGCAGCGCCCTTGTCGATCAGTCGCCCGCTGGCTTCGGTGATGGTGCGGAAGACCAGCACATGGCGGCACAGGCCGGCCGCGATGGCCATTGCGCCGTTGATCACGCCGGCCAGCGGGCCCGGGCCTTCGTAGCCGGCGCCGAACCAGTTGACCTGCAGCCCCATCGCGCTGATCAGGGCGTTCGGTCCGACCGGCGAGAAGCTGCTGCCGTTGTTGTTGTCGCCCGGCCAGCAGGACACGCCGTCGATGTCCTCGCGCTTGAGGCCGGCATCGGCGATGGCTTCGAGCGCGGCGTCCAGCGTCAGCCGCATCGCGGACTTTGTCGAAGGGCGGCCCACCTCGGACTGGCCGATGCCGGTGATGGTGACGTTCTTCTCGTACAGGCGATCCGGCGTCATGGCTGGCCTTCAGGCGCGAACAGCGGCAGCCAGACATCTTCGTGTTGCTCGAAGCGTACGCGCACCGGCATGCCGATCCGCACGTCCGCAGGTTCGCAATCGACCACGTTGCTGAGCAGCCGCAATTCGGGCTGTTCGGCCAGCTCGATGATGGCCACCACGTAGGGCGCCTTCAGCTCAGTCGTCCACGGCTGGTGGTTCACCGTGTAGGTGGCCACGGTGCCGTGGCCCGATACCGGCTGCGGACCGACTTCGAAACTGTTGCAGTGCGGGCAGATCGGCGACGGCGGGTGAAACCAGCGCTGGCATGCGGCACAGCGATGGATGTACAGCAGCCCCCGTTCACCACCTTGCCAGAACGGCGCGGTGTCGGGCGTCAGGGCAGGCAGCTTGCGTGGCATGCGCGTGCGCTCGGTCTTCAGGCCGACAACTTCAAAAGGCGCAGCGCATTGCCACTGCGGATCTTCTCGGCTTCGGCATCGGCCAGGCCGAGGCCGGCTGTCGGGTCGCCGTTGTCGTAGGCGCCGCCGAAATTGGTGCCATGCACGAGGTTGTCGGTGCCGACGACCTCGACCACGCCCCGCCGCAGGGCAGGGGAGTGCACGTCCAGGTCGAAGTAGAAGTTGGGCATGTAGTCCAGCAGCTTGCGCTTGTTGCGCGCGTCCGGTGCCATGCCCTGATTGAGTTCGGACAGCCGGCCGAGCTGGAACACCGCCATGCCGCCCGCGTGGGTGATGTAGGTCTTCAGATTCGGAAAGGTGTCGAGCGCGCCACCGCATATCAGGTACCAGAAGAACAGCGTCTCGTCGACGCAGTCGCCGACGATCGAGCTGGTCTCGAACTTGTCCTTGTGATGGTCAGCGCCCAGCCAGATCGACTGGTTGTAGCCGTGCACCATGATCGGCACGTCCAGCACGCTGAGCTTCTCCCACACCGGGAAGAGTTCCTCGCTGTGGGCTTCCAGGCCGTTGAAGTTGGCGCCGCCCACGCAGATGCCCTTGGCTCCGAGCTGCGTCACCGCGCGTTCGATCTCGGCCACCGCCGCGGCCGGGTCCGCCAGGTTGGCGTGGCACCAGAAGGCGAAGTGTTCGGGGTCCTGTGCGCAGTAGGCTGACATCTCATCGTTGCAGATGTGCGCGTACTCGTTGCCGAAGTCGCCGGCCCAGTACATGAAGGCGTGCGAGGGCGTGGACAGCACCAGCTTGTCGACACCGCGCTCGGCCATCAGTGCGCGCCGGCTGGCATGGGTCATCTTGGCCAGCATGTTGGCTTCGGCCTCGGCGTCGGTGGCGGCCGGCTTGCGGTGCTTGTTGGTGCCCAGCGAGAAGTGCCCCACCGTCAGCCCCTGACGCTTCATGAACGGCCCCCAGAACGCATGCCGGTTGAGCATGGCCGGCGTGAACAGGTGGGCGTGAAGGTCGATCAGCATCGGGCGTCCTGCGGCGGTGTTTCGGAGCGAAATCAAACGGCAATCTGGGGGTCGGTCCGGTTGACGCCGCCCTGCGCAGGCAGTGTAATAGCTGAACACATTCGGTCAAGATGTCTAAGTTACAGGGTTTACACGATGGAAAGTTCGCTGCATGACCGTGTCGTCGTCATCACCGGCGGCTTTGGCGCACTGGGTCGGGCCCTGGCAGCTGTGCTCGCGGAAAAGGGCGCCCGCGTGGCCTTGCTCGACCGCACCCAGCCCGCGGGTGAACAGACCGGAGGCGATCGCATGCTGCTGCTCGGCGGCGTCGATCTGGGCGATGCCGCCGCGGTGCAGGCCGCATTCGGGCAGGTCGCTCAGCGCTGGCAGCGCATCGACGGCCTGGTCAATGTCGCGGGCGGCTTTGCCTGGGAGAAGTTGGCTGAAGGCCTGACCGAAGCATCGCTGGCGACCTGGGACCGCATGTACGCGATGAACCTGCGCAGCGCCGTCGCGGCATCGCAGGCCGTGCTGCCGCGCATGTCGGTGCCGGGTCGCGGACGCATCGTCAACATTGCAGCAGGTGCCGCGCTGAAGGCCGCCGCCGGCATGGGCGCCTATGCCGCATCCAAGGCCGGCGTCATGCGGTTCACCGAGGCCCTGGCCGAGGAGTTGAAGGAACGCGGCATCACCGTCAATGCGGTGCTGCCCAGCATCATCGACACGCCGGCCAATCGCGCCGACATGCCCACTGCGGACTTCTCGCGCTGGGTCACGCCCCGGGCCCTCGCCGGCGTCATCGCCTTCCTGCTTTCCGATGACGCGGCAGCCATCACCGGTGCCAGCCTGCCCGTCTCGGGCCGCGTCTGAACCTTCCCGTCTGGAGCACCATGCGACTCGTCACCTATTCCCGCAACCAAGGCCCGCAACTGGCCGGCGTGCTGATCGACAGCGATCAGGCCGTGCTGTCCCTGCAAGGCGCGCAGCGTGACCTGCAGGGCAGCGATGCACCCGCGATGGCCAGCGTCCTGGCGCTGATCGAAGGCGGCGACGAGGCGCTGGCGCAGGCCCGCGCACTGGTCGCCCGGGCGCCGCGCGCTGCCGTGTTGCCGCGCGCCGAGGTGCACCTGCATGCACCCATACAGCCGCCGCCTCAGATGCGCGACTGCCTGTGTTTCGAACAGCATCTGCGGCAGAGCTTCGCTGCCGCGCGCAAGGTGCGTGCATCGAGGACGCCGGACCCCGAAGCGACCCTGGCGGCCATGAGCACCAGGGCCGACGACAAGGTGCTCGAGACCTTCAACCGCCAGCCGATCTACTACAAGTGCAACCGCTTCGCGACCATTGGCGCCGACGACGATGTGGTGTGGCCCAGCTTCTCGAAGGCGCTGGACTTCGAACTGGAGTTCGGCTGCTACATCGCCAGGAAGACCAAGGACGTCGCCAAGCAAGACGCGCGCGCCCACATCTTCGGCTACACCATCTTCAACGACATCAGCGCCCGCGATGCGCAGGCGCTGGAGATGGCCGGCATGCTGGGCCCGGCCAAGGGCAAGGACTTCGACACGGCCAACGTGATGGGGCCGTGTCTGGTCACCGCTGACGAACTCGAAGACCCCTACAACCTGACGATGATCGCCCGCGTCAACGGCGAGGAATGGGGCCGCGGCAGCAGCAGCACGATGCGCTGGAGCTTCGAGGAGGTGATCGAACACATCTCGCGTTCCGAGACGCTGTACCCCGGCGAATTCATCGGCTCGGGCACGGTCGGCAACGGCTGCGGGCTGGAGCAGCTGCGCTACCTGAAGGCCAACGACATCGTCGAACTCGAAGTGCAGGGCATCGGCATCCTGCGCACCCGCATCACGCGCCCCGTGTGCATCGCCGCAAGTGCCGCACCGGCAGCCTGAAGGAATCCAGTCCGATGAAGACCTTTCCCCGCATCCCCGAACGGGGCGACTTCGCCTTCCAGACCCTGGTCGGCCCCTACAAGGTCAGCGGGCAGACGCTGGCCGATACACGCGGCTATTTCGGCCTGAAGCTGACCAAGCATTCGGCCTTCGGCTGCGTGCGCGATGACGAGGGCCATCTGTATGCCTTCGTGCGCTCGCTGAACTCGCCGACTGGCACGCCCAACCCGATGAAGTTCCTCTACCAGTCCAGCCGGGTCGACGGCAAGACGCTGCGCATCGACAGGCCGCGCAGCGCCGCGCAAGCCGCCACGCAGATGCCCGAGCGTGCGCTGGACGGCGACACGATGCGCTGGTCCAGCGTGCCCGGCGAAGAGGGCCAGGCCTGGCGCGTGGGCGCGTCGGGCGAACGCATCTCCTGGGTCGAGGACGGCTTGTACGAGCTGCAGGGCGGGCTGGTCGGCTCGGGCTTCCAGTGGTACCTGCCCGGCCCTGAGTGGGGCATGTTCTATGTCTCGCAGCTGTACGAACTGCAGGGCACCTGCGAGGGCCGACGCGTCAAGGGCGCGATGGCGCTGGACCAGCCCTATATGGTCGAAGGCGGTGCGATCCATTTCCAGAAGGATCCCATCGTCAACAACAAGAAGCACGTGGCCTGGTGGTCCTTCGTGACCTTCTACAAGGACGGCAGCTGGGACAGCGGCTCGTTCATGGTCGGCCACGAGAACCTGGGCTACGCGATCTTCCAGAACGACAAGGGCGAGTTGCGCACGAGCACCGACGTCGAGGCGGTGGTCAGGCACAAGGCCGACAGCTGGTTCGCCGAGTCCATCGTTGTCACCGTGGAAGGCCAGGAGCAGTGGGAATTCCTGCCCGACCGCTATGGCGAGATGGCCGACTTCACCGGCGGCTTTCCGGTCACCGCGCAGCAGGAAGGTCGCTGGCGCCGCGTGGGCGATACACGCGAGCCTTCGCACTGGTTCGGCTGGGGCGAGTCGGACCGGCGCAACGGCACCGCGCGCAATGTGTTGGGAACCGACGCATGAACTACTACACGCTGGGCAGCAGCGGCCTGCGCGTCTCACGCCTGGCACTGGGCGCGATGACCTTTGGCACCCAATCCGGCTGGGGTTGTGACCGCGAGACCGCGTTGGCGATGTTCGACCGCTACCTGGTCGCCGGCGGCAATTTCATCGACACGGCCGACGTCTACACACAAGGCACCAGCGAGACCTGGCTTGGCGAGTTCATCGCCGAACGTGGCGTGCGCGACCGTATCGTGCTGGCCACCAAGTTCACGCACAACTTTGCGAACCACGGCGTGGGCACTGCTTCCGGCGCCAACCCGAACGCCGCCGGCAACGGCCGCAAGAACATCGTGCGCGCGCTGGATGCGTCGCTCAAGCGGCTGAAGACCGACTACATCGACCTTTACTTCCTGCACACCTGGGACCGTCTGACGCCCGTGGAGGAGGTCATGCGCACGCTGGACGATCTGGTGCGCCAGGGGAAGGTGCGCCATGTTGGGCTGTCGGACGTGCCGGCCTGGTATGCGGCCCGTGCGATGACCATGGCCCAGTTGCGTGGCTGGGAGCCGCCTTGTGCGTTGCAATTGGAGTATTCGCTGGCCGCCCGCGGCATCGAATACGAGTTCCCACCGATGTGTCAGGAACTCGGCATGGGCGTGATGGTCTGGAGCCCGCTGGCCAGCGGCCTGCTGTCGGGCAAGTACCGGCCCCACACCGCCGCAGCCGAGCAGGACGTGCAGGGCAGGCTGAAGGCCAGTGCCAGCGTTGCGGCGCCGGCCTTGCAGAAGATGACGGCGCGCAACTGGGCCATCGTCGCGGAACTGAAGGCCGTGGCGGACGAACTGGGCCGGCCGATGGCGCAGGTCGCGATCAACTGGGCAGCGAACAGGCCCGCAGTGGCGTCCGTCATCCTCGGTGCCACCAGCGTCGCGCAGCTCGAAGACACCCTGCCGGCACTGGACTTTGCGTTGCCGGCAGAACTCGAATCACGGCTGGACCGCGCCAGCGCCTTGCCGGCGGCCTTCCCCTACACCTTCATCGATGTGATGGCGGGACGCATGCATGGCGCCGCCACGGTTGAATCCAAGCCACCGCGCTACCTTGACCTGGCGCAATCCCGGCTCGGTGCCTGGGGTTGACCCTAGGTATCGAAATTTGCGCTTAGTGGACACTATCCGAAGAAGTGTCTCAATTTAGTGCGGTCTGTGCCGCAGGAGCGAATCAACCATGTTGACCAAGACGAGCCCGACACTGGCCGACGGCACCAAACTGAGCGATCTGGTGCTGCCCGGCACGCGCGAAGTGCGCATGCGCGTGCTGTCCGACCCCGAGATCTACGACCTGGAGATGGAGCGCATCTTCGGCAAGGTCTGGCTCTTCCTCGGCCACGAGAGCGAGATTCCGAACAGCGGTGACTTCGTCGTCCGCGACATGGGCTCCGATTCGGTGATCGTGTCGCGCGACAAGGAAGGCGCCGTCCACGTGATGCTGAACGTCTGTTCGCACCGCGGCATGAAGGTGTCGGTGCTGGATGGTGGCAACACGCAGATCCACAAGTGCATCTACCACGGTTGGGCCTTCCGCCCGAATGGCGACTTCATCGGCGCGCCGGTCGAGAAGGAGTGCATGCACGGCAAGATCACGCCCAAGAGCGAGCTGGGCCTGACCAAAGCACGCAGCATCCTGTACGGCGGCCTGATCTTCGCCACCTGGAACATCGACGGCCCGTCGTTCGAGGAATTCCTGGGCGACGCCAAGTGGTACTACGACATCCTCTTCCAGCGGAGCGACAAGGGCCTGGAGGTACTGGGCCCGCCGCAGCGCTTCGTGGTGCGCGCCAACTGGAAGGCGGCCGGTGAACAGTCGGCAGCCGATGGCTACCACACGCTGACCCTGCACCGCTGGTTGGGTGAGGTCGGCAACTACGCCAAGAAGGGTGCCGATGGCGAAGCCAGCGCCGATCTCAGCCCCGAGATGTACGGCGTCGAGGTCAGCTCGCCGCACGGCCATGCGCTGCGCTGCATCGACCTGGCGCGCAAGATCAGCCGCCTGACTGGCCTGGACCCCAAGGCCCTGAACGTGCAGCAGAAGCTCGAAGCCCTGCCGCCGGCCGGCATGACGAAGGAGATGGTGCCGCAACTGGCCAAGCACCTGAGCCCGGCGCAGCTCGAGGTCTTGACCTCGATGCCGCCGCAGGTGGGCGGGATGTTCCCCAATGTGCTGTTCGGCTTCGTCTACATCCCCCAGGCCGACGGCTCGGTGGTGGGTTCGCTGACCATGCACGCCTACGTGCCGCGCGGACCGGACAAGCTGGAGTTCGTCAACTGGGTCTTGGCGGAGAAGGATGCCCCGCCCGAACTGCGCGAGAAGATCCTGAAGCAGACCATCCAGCTCTTCGGCACATCGGGCATGGTCGAGCAGGACGACTCCGACACCTGGCCGCACATGACGCTGTCGGCCAAGGGGGCGATGGGCAAGAAGCAGACGCTGAAGTACCAGGCCGTCTACGAGACCACGGCGCCCAAGGGCTGGCCGGGACCGGGCATCGTCAACGAAGGCTTCACCAAGGACGACACGCAGTGGCACTGGTGGCTGTACTGGAACGAGTTGATGAACGCGGGCGCCTGAAGGCCACACCGAGACACGGAGACACGACCATGCAACAAGCCCAGGAAAACACCGCCGAACACGCCGCGCCGACTGCGGACCGCGTGCACATTGGATCGTCCGCCTACAACCAGATCGTCGAGTATCTGTACGAAGAGGCGGCGCTTCTCGATAACCTCAAGTTGCAGGAATGGGGCGCCCGTCTGGCCATCGACCTGATCTACACGGCACCGCTGCGCGAGACACGCGGCTCCAGCCATCAGGCTGCGACTTTCGTGCGCACCATGCAGCACTTTCACGACGACTACCGCTCGGTGATGGGCCGCATCATGCGGCTGTCGGGCAAGAGCGCCTGGGCCGAGGATCCGCCCTCGCGCACGCGGCGCCTGGTCACCAACGTGATGGTGCACACCACGGCCAAAGCCGACGAGTTTGCCGTCGTCAGCTATCTGCTGATCACGCGCAGCCGCTTCAACTTCGACGAGTTCGACCTGATCAGCTGCGAGCGGCACGACGTGCTGCGCCGCGACGGCGCGTCGTTCAAGCTGGCCTGCCGCGAGATCCTGCTTGACCAGGCCGTACTGGGCACGCCCAACTTGGCGATCTTTCTGTAGTCGCTCAGGTCTGGGCGTTGTCCCAGGCCAGCCAAGGCGCGTCGCTGGCGCACAGCTCGGCGGCGCGGTTTGTCAGGTCCCAGGTCGAGCCCACGACGCGCAAGGCCTGCTCGGCGCGTTCAGGCTGCTGCACGTAGCAGTGCCCGGTGGGCACGGCGTGCACCATGGCATCGAGGTTCTTCTGCCGCCCCAGCGAGATCATCGCGCAGCGGCGCAGCACGATGGCCGCTTCGGCTTCGTCTGGCGCCAAGGTTTCCAGCGCAAAGCGGGCCAGGCCATGCCGCAGCGACACGCCGACGAAAGGTGCCGGCCCGGTGATGGTCGTGTCCTGCACGTCCCATTGCAGCAGCGGCAGGCCGTCGCAACGCAGCAGCGCCGATGTGCAGCCCTCGACGCGGTCACTGACTTCGATGTCGTATTGCCGATGGCTGCGCCTGTGGGCTGCCGCTGCGACCGCCAGGCCGGCCAGATCGAGCAGGTGGGTGCACTGCTGCGCCGCGTCGGTGGCGCGGGTGACGCTGCTGGCTACCCCGTCCAGCCGCATGCCTGCCAGGCTGGGCAATTGACCCAGGGCCGAAGGACACAAGGTGTACGGATGGCGCAGCGCCTGCCCGGAAACGTGCGTCACCTGTTCAAATTCGTACTGCACCACGACCCGGAAGTGATGGAAGTCGTCTTCCAGCGTGGCCCGCACTTCGCCACCCTGCACGAGAAAACGATGATTCACGACGATGCGCCGTCTGAACGAACCCATGAAGACCCGGCTTTGCGAAGAGAAGTGGAAAGTGTACGATCTTTGAATATGTGTTCATATTAGATCGGAGACGTGTCCATGAGCCTGTTGCGCGACAAAGTGGCCTTGATCACCGGTGCCGGGGGCGGCATCGGGCGCGGCGTGGCGCGGCGCTTCGCGCGCGAGGGTGCGGCGGTGGTGATTGCCGAGATCGACACCACCAGCGGGCCGGCCGTCGCCAGGGAGTGCGAAGAACTGGGCAGCCGTGCCGTGTTCGTGCGCACCGACGTGACGGACAAGGCCAGTCTCGAAGCCGCGGTGGCTGCGGCGGTCGAGGCTTACGGCGGCCTGGACATCCTGGTCAACAACGCCTTCGTGCCGACGCCGAATGTGCTGCTGGAAGACAAGACCGACGAGATGCTGCAGCGCACGCTGCTGTCCACGGTGTGGGCCAGCTGGTGGGCGATGAAGGCCGCCTTGCCGCACATGCGGCAGCGCGGAGGCGGCAAGGTCATCAACTTCTATTCGATCGACGTCGAACTCGGTGCCTGGCTGCACAGCGACTACAACACCGGCAAGGGCGGCATCCTGGGCCTGACCAAGAGCGCAGCGGCCGAGTGGGGCCGCTTCAACATCAACGTCAACGCCATCGCACCGACGGCCATGGGCGCGACCTTCCACAAGCTGTGCGCCGAGAACCCCGGCTTTGCTGAAAGGGCCGCAGCGATGCGCCCGCTGGGGCGCTGCGGCGACCCCGAGGACGACATCGGCCCTGTGGTCGTCTTCCTGGCCAGCGAGATGTCGCGCTACATCACCGGTGAAGCGATGCACGTCGATGGTGGACTGCACTTGCCGGGCTACAACTCACGGCCGGCCCATGTGCCAGTCCGTGAACGCTGAACCCTTGTGCCACCCGGCGCTGAACGCCTTGCCGCGTTCAGCGTTTGGAGACCTTGATGTCGGTGTCTTCCAGGTCCCACGTCGCCGCCGTCTTGCCTTCATCCCGCAGCAGGTACTTCAGCACCCGGCCTTGCGGATTTTTGGGCAGCGAAGCGCGGAACTCGATGTAGCGCGGCAGCGCGTAGTAGGGCACCTCGTCGGCCGACCACCGGAACAGATCGGCGTGCGCCAGCGTATGTCCTTCATGCAGCACCGCAGTGACCTTGACGTCGTCTTCGCCCTTGTCGGAAGGCACCGCGTGCACGGCGACTTCAGCGATGTCAGGATGCGCCGCAAAGGCTGCCTCCATCTCGAAGCTGGAGATGTTCTCCCCCCGCCGGCGCAGGTAGTCCTTCTTGCGATCGACGAAGTAGAAGTAGCCATCGTCGTCGAACTTGCCGATGTCGCCGGTGTGGAACCACAGGTTGCGCAGCAGCTTCACGGTGTCTTCCGGCCTGCGCCAGTAGCCCATGAACATGATGTCCGGCCGATTCGGCCGCACGATGATCTCGCCCGGCGTGTTGGCCGGCAGTTCACGGTCGAGTTCGTCGACGATGCGCACGTCGAAGTCGGGGATGCGCTTGCCCGACGAGCCGGGCGCCACCCGCTCACCCGCCGCCAGCGAGGTCACGACGCAGGCTTCGGTCAGGCCGTAGCCATTGCCACCCACGCGCTTCGCGCCGAAGCGCTCGCGCCAGATCTTCTTGGTTTCTTCGGTGAACGGGTTGCCACGCACCGTGTGCACCTGGCCGAAGCAGCGCCTGGCCGCATCGCTGTCGGCCGCCTGCGCCAGCAAGCCGCCCATGCCGCCCAGGATGGACGCGATCGTCGCCCCGCTGCGCTCGACCTCGGGCCAGAAGTTGGACACCGAGAAGCGCGGAATCACCGCCACGCGGGCACCCACCAGGATGTTGGAGATGATGCCCACGCACAGCGCGTTCATGTGGAACAGCGGCAGCGGCGTGATCGTCACGTCCTTGTCCGTTGCTGGCCCGGCGCGCAATTGCAGGCGCGCCAGGTTGCACATGAAGTTGTAGCTGAGCATGCAGCCCTTCGACGGCCCGGTCGTGCCGGAGGTGTAGACCAGGCAGGCCAGTTCGGCCGGATCGGGCTTGTCGGTGAACGGCGTGTCGTCGCTGCCGCGATGCGCGTCCAGCGGCGTCACTTGGATGGTGCTGCCTTCGACCGGGTTTGCAGGGCTAGCGGTGCCGCGATGCAGGATCTGCCTGACCGCGGGAGCGCCCACGGTGACCGACAGGATGCGTTCCAGATAGTCCGGTTCGCAGACCACCAGTTCGGCGTTGGCGTCGGCAATCTGGTGGCGCAGGAATTCACCGCGCAAGGCCGTGTTGATCGGAACGCTGACTGCGCGCAGCTTGTTGACGGCCAGCCAGACGATGACCGCGTCCAGGTTGTTGTCGAGCATCGACACCAGCGTCTGGCCAGCGCGCAGGCCCAGGTCTTGCAACGCATGCGCCATGCGCGTCGACAGCAGGTCCACATCGCGGTACGTGCTGAGTGCACCACCGAAATCCAGCAGCACCCGGTCAGGGTGGGCGGCCACGGCGCGGTCGAGCGCGGCGATCACGGTGTCGCGTTCGCCCACGCTCCAACTGTCTGCGGATCCCATGCCACCCATAGTTTTCACCTTTGGCGGCTGCTCTGGATGAGTGCCGCAAAATTCCAATATCAGAATTAAATTCTAATACTAAGGTTTCCGCGCTCTGTGCGTGATTACCCTAAAGCCATAGTTTTCACACACGAGAGAAGGGGCATTGCATGAACACGCCGGTGGCCAAGGACAAGCAGACTGCGGGGGTGAAGGCCCGTGCCGAACCGCGCGAGGCGACGAGCAAGACACGCGCAAAGGCCGAAGCGCCCGGCAAGCGGCGCACGACCGCCGAGGCGGCGCCGGCCGTGGCGACAGCCACGGTGGCGGCGCCAGCTGCGGTCAAGCGCAAGCGCCGCAACAAGCGTTCCGAAGAGACCATCGCCAACATCCTGATGGCGACCGAGAAGATCGTGCTCGAGTCCGGCGCCGACCGCATCTCGATCCTCGACGTGTGCAAGGCCGCCGAGGTTTCGCGCGGCACCTTCTACCGCTACTTCTCTTCGCAGGACGAACTGCTGGACGCCTTCTCGCGACACAAGCGCGATCGTTTCCACCGCTCGCTGATCGCAGCCACCTTGCCTTTCGACGACCCGGACGAGCGCTTCGAGGCGCTGATCTCCTACCTCGAGCACTACCTGGAACACGGCAATGCGCGCCGCCTGCTGCAGGTGGCGCCGGAGTACGCACTGGGTTTCTTCAAGCGTATCTTCCACGACTCGCTGGTGCGCTTCGAAGACGTGCTCAAGCCGGTCTTCGACGCCTGGGACGACCGCCTGGGCGCCAAGCTCGACCGCGAACTGATCTGCGAGATGTTGATCCGCTACGTGATGAGCGAACAACTCGTGCCTGGGTCCACCGATCGCCGTACCTTGCCCCGCCGAGTCGGTCGCATGATCGTCGCGATCACCGGTGCCGGCGTCGCCCGGACACGCCGCTAGACCGCTGCATGGACCTGGGACTGGCCGGCCGCAAGGCCATCGTGTGTGCATCCTCCGCCGGGCTGGGCAAGGCCTGCGCGCTGGCGCTGGCACGCGAAGGCTGCGAGGTGATCATCAATGGTCGCGACGCAGCGAGGCTGCTGGCCGCAGCCGACGAGATCGAAAAGCTGACAGGCACGCGACCCCAGGCTGTCCAGGCCGACCTGAACACATCGCAGGGTCGTGCCTCACTTCTGGAAGCCTGCACGGCACCCGACATCCTGGTCACCAACAACGCCGGGCCGCCTCCCGGCCAGCTTTCCGACTGGGACCACGCGGCCTGGCTGGCTGCACTGGAAGCCAATCTGCTGATGCCGGTGCAACTGATCTCGGCCGTGGTCGAGGGCATGCGCGAACGCAAGTTCGGTCGCATTGTCAACATCACCTCGGCGGTGGTGAAGTCGCCGCGCCTGGGCATGAGCCTGTCGACCACGGCGCGCACCGGCCTGACCGCTTTCTGCAAGGGGCTGCAGCGCGAGGTGGTGATGGACAACGTCACGATCAACAACCTGCTGCCCCAGCACATCGACACCGGCCGTCAGCAGGAGATGGCGCAGCGCATGGTCCGTGAACGCGGGATCAGCTTCGACGAGGCGCGCGCGCGGCAGGCCAGGATGGTCCGCGCCGGGCGGCTCGGGCGACCCGAAGAGCTCGCAGATGCTTGTGCCTTCTTGTGCTCTGCACAGGCTTCCTTCATCTCCGGACAGAACCTCCAGATCGACGGCGGCAGCTACGACGGCTTGATCTGACCGTTCTTCAGCGTCGCAGGCACGCTCTGCGACGCGTCGAAATCGATCTCCACTTCCGCCCCGTTCGGGTCGTCGAAGAACACCTGCCAATGGCTGAAGGGTCGGGGCAGTCGCAGCAGGCGTTAGGGGATGCCTGCGTCTTGCAGCAACTGCAGCATCGGCACGATCTCGCCGCCCCAGAACGCGATGTGGTCGATGGCGCCGCGGCGTGGCGTCGGCAGGGTGCTCACTTCGACCAGGTGCAACACAGGATGCCCACCGGCGTAGAGCCACAGCCCGGCAATGCCGAAGTCGGGCCGCGGTCCGGCTGCCAGTCCCAGTCGCTCATAGAACAGCCGTGTCGCTTCCAGCCTGTCGGTGACGACTGTGAAATGGTCCATGCGCTGTATGCCGCTCATCGCGATCTACTGTGCGTCATCTCGTCGTAAACCATTAATTGAACACAATTGCTAGATTTGCCTAAGTTTGGCATGATCGCCGCACCTTGCCGCCCTTGGTCATCCCCGGGTGGGTTTCAACCTAGAGGTTCACCACATGCTGATCGACCTGCACGCCCACGCCCCGCACCCCGGCTACTACAGCCAGCACCCGCACTGGGGTCCCTTCTTCGAACAGCATGCCGACGGCGACATCAAGCTGCGGGTGGGCGACTGGATCCTCGGCCTGGGCTCTCCCGAACGCAAGGCCGCCGTCCGATCGGGCAACCCGCCCAAGCTCGAGACCTATCTCGGCCGTTGGGCCGACCCCAAGCACCGCCTGGCCGGCATGGACGCTGCAGGCCAGAACGCGCAGGTCGTCTCGGTGCCTTCGCATTGTTATATGTACTGGGCCGAGGCAGAATTCGGCGTGCCCTTCGCGCGCAAGGTCAACGACACGCTGGCCGAATACTGTTCGGGTGCCCCCGACCGCCTGATGGCCTGGGCCCACGCGCCTCTGAACGTGCCGGAAGAGGCCGCCAAGGAAATCCGCCGCGCCTGCACGGCGCTGGGCGCCAAGGGCCTGGTAGCCGGAGGCGCCAACTTCGGCGGCCTGGAGTTCTATTCGCCTGAGATGGACCCGGTGTGGCGTGCGCTGTGCGACCTCGACCTGCCGATGTTCGTGCACGGCTACAACCAGTCGGTGACCTGGGGCAAGAACGCCAACGACGACCGCTACGAAACGACGGCCATCGTCGGCATGAACTACGACGAGACCCGCTGCTTTTGGTACATGGTCAACAGCGGCGTCTTCGACCGCTTCCCCGACCTGAAGGTCTACATCACGCACGGCGGCGGCTACGTGCCCTACCAGCTGGGCCGGCTGGCGCAGTGCAATCCGAATCTCGACGTCACGCAGAACAAGAAGCCGGTGCTTGACTACCTGAAGAACTTCTACTTCGACGTCGAACTGCACGAACTGCCGATGCGCCAGGCCCTGATCGACATCATCGGTGCCGACCACATCCTTTACGGAAGCAACTTCGGCGGCAGCGACGCGGTGCGCCATGACTTGACCGACGGGCTGAAGCTGTCCGACGCCGATCTGCAGAAGATCCGCTGGCAGAACGCCTGCAAGCTGCTGCATCTGGACCCGGCCAAGATCGGGAACCCGGTTCCCAAGCAGGCAGTTCCGGCGTGAAGATCGCGCGCTGCAGCCAGGGTGGCGGCGTGCCTTTCTGGGCGCTGGTCGACGTAGAAGCGCAAACGGTCACCCCGATCCAGGGCGCGTTCGCGTCCTGGGCGCCCCGCCTGACGCAGGGACTGAAGGACGACGTCGCCGTTGCACCCGAGACTATCGGCGCGTCTGTGCCGCTGGCCAGCGTTCGCCTGTTGCCACCCATCGAGAAGTGCAACCGGGTCGTGGTCGCCGGTGCCAATTACGCCAAGCATCTGGTGGCCGATTTCGGCATCAAGAGCCACAGTCAGCCGATAGCCTTCCTGAAGGCCTACGGTGCGCTGATAGGGGCCGCCGATGAGATGCGCTACCCACAGCTGACGCAGGAACTCGACCACGAGGTCGAACTGGTCGCGGTCATTGGCGCGGAAACGGTCGACCGCGGTCGTCCGCTGGACAGCGTGCTGGGCTATTGCGTCGGCAACGACGTCAGCGCGCGTGACCTGCAACGCAGCGGCCCGCCGGGCGTGGGCATGGACCTGTTCGCTGCCAAGAGCCAGGACCGCTCGACCGGCCTGGGGCCGTGGATCGTCACGAGCGACGAATTCCCAGAAGGTTCGCCCAAGCGCCGCCTGACGCTGAAAGTGAACGGCCAAATTCGGCAGGACGGCAACACCGCCGAGATGACCTGGGACGTCGGCTTCCTGGTCCGCTTCGTCGACGAGCGCTCGAGTTTCGAAACTGGCGACGTGATGTTCACGGGCTCGCCGGCCGGTACTGCGCAGGGCAGCGGGCTCTTCCTGCAGCCGGGCGACGTCGTGGAAGCGTCGGTCGAAGGCATCGGTACATTGACCAACACCGTCGGCCCCAAATCCGCCGCGTGAATCTGGTTTTGGGGAATATGGAGAACAAGATGGCAGAACACACAGACAAGGTCGTCGTCGTCGGCGCCGGGCTGATGGGCACGGGCATTGCGCATGCATTCGCCAGCTCGGGGTTTGCGACCGTGCTGGTCGACAGCAACCCGGCTGCGATGGAGCGGGCGCGCCTGGCGATCGCCAAGATCCTGGACGATGGCGTCAAGCTGGGCAAGGTCGAGGCCGGCGCAGCGGAAGCGGCCAAGGGCAGGCTGAGCGTGCACGGCGATCTGGCGCAGGCCGCCCAGGGCGCGCAATTGCTGATCGAGACCGTGTCCGAGAAGCTCGACGTCAAGAAGGCCGTGCTGGCCATAGCGGCGCCGGTGCTGGCCGACGGCGCCGTCATCGCGACCAACACCTCGGCCCTGAGCGTGACCGAGATCGCCACCGGCATCCCGTCGCCCGAGCGTGTCGTCGGCATGCACTTCTTCAACCCCGTGCACAAGATGAAGCTGGTCGAGCTGGTGCGCGGGCTGGCCACCAGCGACGAGACCGTGGCACGCAGCCGCGCCTGGTCTGATGCCATCGGCAAGACCTCGATCGTCGTCAACGAGTCGCCGGGCCTGACCACCAGCCGCATGTCGGCGCTGCTGGGCAACGAGGCCATGTGGATGCTGCAGGAAGGCACGGCCACGGCCGAGGACATCGACACCGCGTTGCGCCTGGGCTTCAACCACCCGATGGGTCCGCTGGAATTGGGCGACCTGACTGGCTGGGACACCCGCCTGTCGGTGCTGCGCTACCTGCACTCGACACTGGGCGACAAGTTCAGGCCGTGTCCGCTGATCATCAAGATGGTGGCTGCGGGCCGGCTGGGCCGCAAGACCGGACACGGCGTGTACAAGTACGAAGGCGGCCAGCGTGTGCCGGCTTCAGGTCTGCGGGCGAGCGCGCTGTGAGTGCGGCGAGCAGCCATGGGATGAATGCGGCGATGCGCGATGTCGTCATCGTCGGTGCGGTGCGCACCCCGGTCGGCAAGTTTCGCGGCAGCCTGGCCGGCGTGCGTGCCGATCATCTGGGTGCGCATGTGCTGGGCGAACTGCTGCAGCGGGCCGGGGTTGCGCCCGATGCGGTCGAGGACGTGATCTTCGGTTGTGTCACGCAGATCGGCGAGCAGTCGGCCAACATCGCCCGCACGGCCCTGCTCGGTGCCGGATGGCCCGAGACCATTCCCGGCCTGACCATCGACCGCAAATGCGGCTCGGGTGAAGTTGCGGTGCATCTGGCAGCAGGCCTGATCGCGGCCGGTTCGGCCGATGTCGTCGTCGCCGGTGGCGCCGAGAACATGAGCCGCGTGCCGATGGGCAGCAACCGCGACCTGCATGGCGAGGCCTTCGGCTGGATGGCCAGCGAGAAGTACGAGCTGACGGGGCAGGGCGAGGCTGCCGAGCGCCTGGTGGACCGCTGGCAGCTGACACGCGCCGAACTCGATGCCTTCTCGGTTGAAAGCCACCGGCGTGCCGCTGCGGCGGCCAGCGCAGGCTGGTTCAAGGCCGAGATCGCGCCGGTGCCCGTGATGGCACTGCGCGAAAAGGCGCTCGAAGGTGATGCGCCCTTGTTCACTGCTGACGAGACCATCCGTCCCGGCACCGCGGCCGAGAAACTGGCCACGCTGAAGACCAGCTTTCGAACCGACCCCAACAACCCTGGTCGCATCACCGCCGGGAACTCCTCGCAGATCTCCGATGGTGCGGCGGCCCTGCTGCTGATGTCGGCCGGCGCGGCCGATCGTCTGCGCGTCAGGCCGCGGGCCCGCGTGCGGGCCTTCACGACGGTGGGCTCGGACCCGACGCTGATGCTGACCGGCCCGATCGCAGCGACACGCCGTGTGCTGGCGCAGGCCGGCCTGACGCTGGCGGACATCGACCTCTTCGAAGTCAACGAAGCCTTTGCGCCGGTGCCGCTGGTCTGGATGCGCGAACTCGGTGTCCCGCACGACAAGCTCAACGTCAATGGCGGCGCGATTGCGCTGGGCCATCCCTTGGGCGCCAGCGGTGCGCGCATCATGACCTCGCTGCTGCACGAGATGGAACGCCGCGGCGTGCGCTACGGGCTGCAGGCCATCTGCTGCGCTGGCGGCATGGGCACGGCGACGATCATCGAACGGCTGGCCTAGATCCGAACGTTCTTGGCATGTCGCGATTGCCCCTCGTTCGCTTCGACGACATGCCCGCAGCCCTTCAGGCCGCAGCCACGCGGGGCCGCAGCACGGGCATGCTGAGCACGACCGTGCCCGTGCAGGTCTGGGCGCACCGGCCGGCGGTGGCCCTGGCCTGGCTGCAGGCGCTCGAGGACTTTCATTGCAACGGCTTGTTGCCAGCACGCCTGCGCGAACTGGTGCGGCTGAAGATCGCCGCAATCACCAACTGCCGCGCCTGCCAGGTCGCCCGCAAGAGCGACGAGGTCAGCGAGGGCGACGTCGCCTGCCTGTCCAGCGACGATGCGCGCTACAACCCGGCCGAGCGCACGGCGCTGCGTTATGCCGAGTTGTTCGCCGCCGACTACACCGCCATCGACGACACCGTGTTCGACGAACTGAAGCGCCAGTTCGCCGTGCCCGAGATCGCCGAACTCAATCTGTACTGCGCGCTGATGCTGGCCGGCGGTCGCATGACCTATGTGCAGCAGGCCTACGAGGAGACACCGACATGAGCACCGAATCGCTTTACGACATCCCTGTTGCGCGCCTGGACGGCACGCCGGCCAGCCTGGTCGAGCACCGTGGCCAGGTGCTGCTGATCGTCAATGTGGCCAGCAAATGCGGCCTGACGCCGCAGTACGCGGCGCTGGAGTCGCTGTACCAGAGCCACCAGGCGCGAGGCCTGCGGGTGCTGGGCTTTCCGTGCAACGACTTTGCCGGGCAGGAGCCGGGCAGCGAGGCCGAGATCCAGTCCTTCTGCGGCACGAAGTACGACGTGCACTTCCCGCTGTACCAGAAGGTCCATATCAACAGCGAGCCGCGCCATCCGCTGTACGCCGCCTTGATAGCGGCTCGCCCCGAAGCGCAGTCATCCGGCAGCGAGCAACTCAGCAGCACCCTGCGTCAGCATGGGCTGCTGCCCAAGCAGGCCAGCGACGTGATGTGGAACTTCGAGAAGTTCCTGGTCGGACGTGAGGGTCAGGTGCTGGCGCGCTTTGCGCCCGACGTGGCCCCCGACGCGCCGGCGCTGCTGGCCGCGATCGAGTCTGCGCTCGGCTGAAACGCCGCCATGGCCGAGGCCATCCTCGACGGCCTGCGTGTCGTCGAAATTGCCGGCAGCATCGCCGGCTGGAGTGCGGGCCTTTACCTGTCCGAAGCCGGTGCCGAGGTGATCCGCATCGAAACACCAGGCGGTGACGCGGCCTGCGAGAAGCAGCCGTTTGTCGTGCTGAATCGTGGCAAGCAGCGGCTGGCCATCGACCTGGGCAACGAAGCCGGCGCCGCGCAGCTGCGCTCCCTGCTCGCCACGGCCGACATCTTTCTGCACGACCTGGTGCCCGCGACATCGGATGCCCTGGGTCTCGGCGACCAGGCACTGCTGGCGTTGAACCCGCAACTGGTCGTCAGCGCCATCGGCGGCTGGCCCCGGCCGCATGGGTGGCGCAACAAGCCCGTGCGGGAATCGCTGGTGCTGGCGCGCCTGGGCATCCTCGACGAGCAGCCGGGTCATCGGCCCGGACCCATCTATGTGCGCATGCCCTACGCGAACTGGATCGCGGGCTGGCTGGCGGCGATAGGCGTGATGGCGCGCCTGCTGGCCCGCACCCGGGATGGTCGCGGCGGCGTCGCCCACACCAGCCTGGCGCAGGCCGCGCTGGTGCCGATGACCATGCACTGGTCGCGCGCCGAGACGCCAACACCGGTGTTTGCCAAAGGACTGGACAAGCAGACCCCCATTCCCCTGCACCGCTGTTCCGATGGACGCTGGGTGCACGTGCACTACTCGCCGGACCAGGCGCCGTGGATGGCGCAGGCCCTGTCCGACATGGGTGCTGAAGCCGTGGCGCAGGCCAATGCGCTGTTTGCGCCGAGCCACGTCGCGCCCAACTTCGGCGCCAACCGGCAGGTGATGGCCACGCGGCCCGCCGCCGACTGGGTGCAGCACTTCTGGGCTCACGATGTGGCGGCGCAGATCGCAGCGCCGTTCGGCGAGATCTACTTCGATGAGCAGGCGCGGCTGAACGGCTATGCGGTCGAAGTGGACGATCCCCTGCGCGGCGCCACCATCCAGCCGGGGCCGGCCTATCGCACCACGCCCCCGCCGCGTATTCGTGGTTCATTGCGAAGTCTTGAAGCCGAAAGCGAGGCGGCTCGCCGCAGCCCGGTGCCAGCAAGCACAGGCGTACCAGGCGAGTCGGCGCCCTTGCACGGCCTGAAGGTGCTGGACCTGGGCGCCTATCTCGCCGGGCCCTTTGCCTGCATGCTGCTGGCCGACCTGGGCGCCGAGGTCATCAAGGTCGAGCCGCCAGCCGGAGACGCGATGCGGCGCCTGGAGCGCATCTTCGCCGGCACCCAGCGCGGCAAGAAGGGCCTGGCGCTGAAGCTCGGTGACCCGGCGTCGCTTCCGGTGCTGGACGGACTGGTGCGCTGGGCCGATGTGGTCCATCACAACGTGCGGATGCCGGCGGCCCGCAAGCTCGGCATCGCGCCCGAGCGCCTGTTGGCCATCAAGCCGTCTCTGATCTGCGGTCACATCAGCACTTACGGCCCCGAAGGTCCACGTGCGGACTGGCCGGGCTTCGACCAGCTGATGCAGGCCGCATGCGGCTGGGAAGTGGAGTGCGGGGGCAGCGGCAATCCGCCGATGTGGCTGCGGTTTGGGGTGGGCGACCATCTGGCCGCGGTGTCCTGCGTCTTCGCGGTCCTGCTGACCTTGTTCCAGCGGCAAAGAACGGGTCAAGGCCAGGCGGTGGCGTCTTCTCTGCTGGGCGCGATGATGCTGACCGAATGTGAAGTGCGGGCGCGTCCCGACGGCACCGTGGACCGCATGGCGCCGCTAGATGCCGAGCAGACGGGAAACTCGCCGGGCGACCGCCTGTATCGCTGCACCGACGGCTGGCTGATGGTCGCGGCCTGGACCTCGGCCGAACTGACGGCCTTCGAGCGCATCGCCGGCGATGATCCGCCGACCTGGTTCGCAGTGCGCAGCGTGGTCGATGCCGCAGCGCATCTGTTGATGGCGAGGGTCCCGAACGAACCTGCGTTGCAGGACCAGCGCGATGCCTTCCTCGACGACCCGCGCCACGACGGGCTGCGCGCGCACTACCGGCATGCCGAATACGGCGAACTGGAGCAGGTCGGCGCGCTGTGGGACTTCGGCGATCTGCCGCTGAACCTGGGCCGTCCGCCACCCGCCCTGGGCGAACACAGCCGAGAACTGCTGCGGGGTCTGGGCTTTTCCGAGGACGACATCGAGCGCCTGGTGGCGCAAGGAATCACTTGCACATGAAAGACCTGCTCGATTTCAGCGGCAAGACCGTGCTGGTCGTGGGCGGCTCCAGCGGCATCGGCAACGGCATCGCCCGGGCCTTTGCGGCACGCGGCGCTGTCGTTCACGTCTGGGGTACGAAGCGTGATGCGGCGGACTATGCCGACGTCGAAGGCTCGTCGCTGGAAGGCCTGCACTACGCGCAGGTCGATGTCGGCGACAGCGAACACGTCGACACGGTGCAGCTGCCCTTTGATCGCCTGGACGTGCTGGTGCAGTCGCAGGGCACTGTGCTCTACGACCGCCAGGAATTCAAGGCGGCCGGATTCAAGCGCGTGCTCGACGTCAATCTGGGCAGCCTGATGTCCGTGGGCGACAAGTGCCATGCCGCGCTGCAAGCTGCGCGCGGCACCATGATCGTCGTCAGCTCGGCGGCCGCCTTCCATTCGACGCGCGGCAACCCGGCCTACAACGCGTCGAAGACCGGCGCCTTCGGATTGACCCGAACGCTGGCCGAAGCCTGGGCAGCCGATGGCATACGCGTCAATGGCATCGCGCCCGGCCTCGTCGACACCAAGCTCACCAAGATCACCACGGCCCACCCGAAGCGGTTGGAGGGCGCGTTGCGCCACATTCCGCTGGGCCGGCTGGGCACGCCCGAAGACATGGCCCGGGTGGCGCTGTTCCTGGCTTCGCCGATGTCGGGCTACATGCTGGGCCAGACCCTGCTGGTCGATGGCGGCATGTTGCTGGCCTGAGGGGCACACGATGGCCTGGGACTTCGAGACCGACCCCGACTTCCAGCGTGAACTGGACTGGATCGCCGCCTTCGTCCGCGAGGAAGTGGAACCGCTGGATGCCGTGCTGGGTGGTCCGTGGGACATCCATGCGCCGAGATTCGAGACCCTGGTGCGGCCGCTGCAACAGGTCGTCAAGGAGCGCAGGCTCTGGGCATGCCACCTGGGGCCCGAACTGGGTGGGCGCGGCTATGGCCAGGTCAAGCTGGCCTTGATGAACGAGATTCTGGGCCGCTCCGCCTTCGGCCCGATCGTCTTCGGCTGCCAGGCTCCCGACTCGGGCAACAGCGAGATCCTGGCCCATTACGGCACGCCGCAGCAGAAGCAGCAGTGGCTGCAGCCGCTGCTGGACAACCGGATCGTGTCCTGCTTTGCGATGACCGAGCCACAGGGCGGCGCCGATCCTTCGGTCTTCACCACCCGCGCGGTCCGAGATGACCGAGGCTGGGTCATCAACGGCGAGAAGTGGTTCGCTTCCAATGCGCGCTACGCTGCGTTCTTCATCGTGATGGCCATCACCGACGATAGCGTGTCGGTGCACGAAGGCATGTCGATGTTCATCGTGCCTGCGGGCGCGCCGGGTTTGCAGATCTTGCACAACAGCGGCTGCGGCGACGAGCCCGCGGACACCCACGCCCATCTGCGCTTCGAGGATGTTCGTGTCGACGGCGACGCCCTGCTGGGCGAACCGGGTCAGGCGTTCGCGGTGGCGCAGGTCAGGCTCGGCGGCGGGCGTGTGCACCATGCCATGCGCACCATCGGCCAGGCGCAGCGCGCACTGGACGCGCTGTGCGAGCGCGCGCTGTCGCGCCACACCCAAGGGTCGCGGCTGGCCGACAAGCAGATGGTGCAGGAGAAGATCGCCGACTCGTGGATCGAACTCGAGCAGTTCCGCCTGCTGGTCATGCGCACCGCCTGGCGCATCGACCGATTCCAGGACTATCGCAAGGTGCGCAAGGACATCGCCGCCGTGAAGGCGGTCATGCCCAAGGTTCTCCACGACATCGCGGCGCGCGCGCTGCATGTGCATGGCTCGATCGGCGCGTCGAACGACATGCCCTTTGCAGGTCTGGTGAATCGCTCGTTCCAGATGGGCCTGGCCGACGGGCCCACCGAAGTCCACAAGATCACCGTCGCCCGACAGGTGCTGCGCGGCTATCTGGCCTGCGCAACGGTCTTCCCGGCCTACCACCGACCGACTGCGGCTGCGGCGGCACGGGCCAAGTTCCAGGAGCGCCTGCGCTGATGGCCACGCTGGATCCGACAGCCATCGATCTGCGCCGCCTGTCTGCGTGGATGGACTCGCAAGGCCTCGGTCATGGCGAGATCGAGTCACCCACCCCGTTGACCGGCGGCACGCAGAACATCCTGCTGCGCTTCGTCCGCGCCGGCCGCGGCTACGTGCTGCGCCGACCGCCAGCCGGGCGCGGGCCGCAGGCGGACATGGGCATGGTCCGTGAAGCGCGGGTGCTCGCGGCCCTGGCCGGCAGCCGCGTGCCGCACGCCGGGCTGGTCGCCCTCTGCGCTGACCCTTTGGTGCTGGGTGCCGCGTTCTACCTGATGGAGCCGGTGGACGGCTTCAACCCGTCCGGCCGACCACTGCCGGCCCCGCACGCCGACGACCCGCACTGGCGCCGCGCGATGGGGTATGGCGCTGTCGATGCGCTGCTGCGCCTGGGCGAGGTCGACATCGAATCCGCCGGCCTGTCGGGTTTTGGCAGGCCCGAAGGCTTCCTGCAACGCCAGGTGCCGCGCTGGCGTCAGCAACTGGCAGGCTATGCCGACCTCGCCGGCTGGCCCGGACTTCAGGGCCTGCCGGGTGTGCACCGGCTGGGCGATTGGCTGGAGGCCCATCGCCCCGGCGACAGCGCGCCCGGCATCCTGCACGGCGACTATCACCTGTCCAACCTGATGTTCAGCAGCCATGGCCCGCAGGTCGCGGCCATCATCGACTGGGAACTGGCCACGCTGGGCGACCCCCTCCTCGACTTGGGCTGGCTGCTCGCCACCTGGCCCGACGCGAGCGGGCAGGGTGCCGGCACCATCCATGTCAGGCCGTGGAGCGGGTTTCCGTCGCGCGATGAGTTGATCGCGCACTACCGTGCGCACAGCCCGCGCGACCTGACGCACGTCGAGTGGTACGCGGCCCTGGCCGCCTACAAGCTGGGCATCCTGCTCGAAGGCAGTTACGCGCGATGCCGCGCCGGCAATGCCGCGCAGGCGGTCGGCGACCTGCACCATACCTCGGCGGCACGCCTGATCCACGAGGCGCTCACGCGCATCGCGTGAACCACCCCACACACGGCAGGAAGTCGGCATGAATCTGCAAGGCAAACGCATCATCGTCACGGGCAGCGCGCGGGGCATCGGCGCGGCCGCACTGCGTGCCTACGTGGCAGCGGGGGCCCGCGTGGCGGCGCTCGATGTCAGCGACGAAGCCGGCCGCGCTGCCGTCGAAGGCCTAGCCGCCGCGCGCTACTTCCATTGCGACGTGGCGCGGCGCACCGAGGTCGATGCGGGCTTCGCAGAGGCGACGGCCTGGCTCGGCGGGCTGGACGCGCTGGTCAACATCGCCGGCGTCGAACGCGCGGCACCGGCCGAGTCCATCGCCGAGGAAGACTGGGACCTGATGTTCGACGTCAATGCCCGCGGCACGCTGAACACCAACCAGGCCGCGTTCCCGCATCTGCGCGAAAAGGGTGGCCGCATCCTGAACTTCGCGTCGGCAGCCGGCGTGATGGGCTTGCCCGGTTGCGCCCACTACTCGGCGGCCAAGGCCGCGGTGCTGGGCTGGACACGCACGGTGGCCAAGGAATGGGCGCGCCACGGCATCACCGTGAATGCGCTGGCCCCGGGCATGTGGACGCCGATGTACGAAGCCCACCGCTCGCGCATGAACCCCGATGAACTGAAGGCGCACGACGCGATGATGGCCAAGGCCATTCCGCTGGGCGGCAAGCTCGGCGACCCGGACCGCGACATGGCGCCGGTGCTGGTCTTCCTGATGAGCGACGGCGCACGCTTCATCACCGGCCAGACGCTGGCCGTCGATGGCGGGCTGATGATTCCGTGACGCAACTGACCCGCGGGCAACTTCTAGCACTGCTGCTGATCACGCTGTTCTGGGGCCTGAACTGGCCGGTCATGAAGAGCGCGGTCAACGTCTACCCGCCGATGAGTTTTCGGGCCTTGTCGATGCTGCTGGGCCTGCCCTGCCTGGCACTGGGCCTGCGCTACCTGAAGGTGCCCTTGGCGATTCCGCGGGCTCACTGGCCCGAACTGGCCTCGCTGGCGATGACCAATATGGTGGTCTGGCACGTCGGCCTGATGCTGGCCCTGCCGCACCTCAGCTCGGGCCGCGCCGCGATCCTGGGCTACACCATGCCGGTGTTCTCGATGTTGTGGGGCGTGTCGCTGTATGGCCAGCGGGTGCAGTGGCGCCAGGCCGTGGGCGTGGCGTCCGCCGGCCTGGGTGTGCTGCTGCTGCTGAGCCATGAATTCGCGCACATGGCCGGCGCGCCGCAGGCGGCCGGCCTGCTGCTCTTCGTCACGGCGGTCTGGGCCCTGGGCACGCAGCAATTGAGGCGCACGGCCATGCCGGTGCCAACGCTGGCCATCGCCTTCTGGATGACCGTCATCACGACCTTCGTGGTCTGCCTGATGAGCGTGGCGACCGAGTCCACGCGCTGGGCACTGCCTGACATCCGCGTCACCGGCGCCATCGTCTACAACGGCCTGCTGGTGTTCGGCTTCTGCCAGCCGGCCTGGTTCATCCTGGCGCGCACGCTGCCGCCGGTGGCCTCCAGCGTCAGCATCTGCATGATCCCGGTGCTCGGGCTGCTGTCCGGCGCATGGTGGCTCGGCGAGGTGCTGCACTGGCAGGATGGGGTCGCGGTGCTGCTGATCGTCAGCGCCATCGTCGCCGTGATCGGGCCTTTCCGCGCGTCGACCCGGCTGCAGGCGCATGGCAGCTGACATCGCGGCGGAGCGCCCCGGCCCAGGTGGCGCCCTGCTGGCGCTGGTGGCCTGCCAGGTCGGCCTGCACGCGTGCACGCAGGGCGCCCGCCTGGCGGCGCCGCTGCAGGCGCTGCAGCAGGGGGCCGGCGCCGCGGGTGTCGGCCTGCTGATGGCGCTGTTTGCCTTGTTTCCTGCGCTGCTGGCTGTACCGGCCGGCCGCATTGCCGACCGCTATGGCTACCACCGGCCGGCGCGGCTGGCGGCAGGCTTGTCGATGGCGGGTGCGCTGGCCGCCTGCACCGGGTCGACCTGGGCGCTGTTGGCCGCCGCCGCGCTGTGCGGCGCCGGCTCGGGCTTCGGCATGATTGCCGTGCAGCGCACCGCCAGCCGCATGGCACGCGACCGCACCGAGCGCATCCGCATCTTCAGCTGGGTGGGTCTGGCGCCGGCCGTGGCCAACCTGGCCGGGCCGCTGCTGGCCGGGCTGCTGATCGACCACCTGGGCTTTCGCGCGGCCTTCGGCGCGCTGGCGGTGCTGCCGGCCATCACCCTGCTGCTGTCGGGAGCGGTGCCGCGCGAGCCGCCGGCCGCCGCGCCGGCCGCGAGTGCACCCGCCCGGCCCGCCTGGCAGCTGCTGGCGTCGCCGGCCTTCCGTCGCCTGCTGTTCATCAACTGGCTGGTCTCGACCAGCTGGGACGTCTTCGGCTTTGCGCTGCCCATCGTCGGCCACGAGCGCGGCCTGAGCGCTTCGGCGCTGGGCAGCGTGCTGGCTGCCTACGCCGTGGCCTCGATGGCGGTGCGGGTGCTGATCCCGATGGTGGCGCACCGCCTGTCGCGCCGGTTGATGATGGGCGGCGCGCTGCTGCTGACGGCCTGCATCTTCGCCGTCTACCCCTGGATGAATGCGGTGTGGGCGATGGCCGCCGGCGCGGCCCTGCTGGGCCTGGCGCTGGGCACCATACAGCCGGCCATCCTGGCGAGCGTGCACGATGTCGCGCCGCCCGACCGGCAGGGCGAGGCGCTGGCCTTGCGGGCCATGAGCGTGCACCTGTCGATGACGACGATGCCGCTGCTCTTCGGCCTGGCCGGCGCGGCGCTGGGTGCCGCGCCCCTGTTCTGGCTGATGGCCGGCGCCCTGGCGTTGGGCAGCTGGCGATCGCGCGGGTCAAGCGCGGGATGACCCGAAGTTGAACGAATGTGCGAATAGTGTCTAATTGACACGCATACACGAACGCTGCGTCCACCGCTGAGCACGGCGCGGCCGAGGAGACTCGCTGGTGCAGACCGCTGAACTGAAACCCCTGATGCAGTCACTCGCGCCGAAGAAGGTGTTCGGCGCCCGCCTGCAGGAGAGCGCCTACGAAGTCGCGGTGCAGGACATCCACTGGACCGAGCCGGGTGAAGTCCATCTGCTGTCGCGGCGGCACTGCCTGATCGAGCTGGCCGAGGCGCCGGCCCCGGGCCGGGCCCGCTACCAGGTCGAGACCCCCGATGGCCACCGGCGCACGGCCGGGCTGCTCAACATGATGCCCCCCGAGTCCGAGCGCACCGTGCGCTGGAATGCAGGCGGCCGCCATGCCGTGGTCTGCGTGATGGAGCCGGAACGGCTGGGCCTGTTGGCCGGCATCGACTGGCGCTGGGACGAGGTCGATCCGGCGGCCACCGTGGACATGCAGAACGAGCGCCTGTGCACCAGCTTGCAATGGCTGGCCGAAGAGACTGCATCGCCGTCTTTCGGCAGCGCGCTGCAGGCCAGTTGCATCCTGACGATGGTGGCGCTCGAACTGCACCGCCATTTCGGTGCGGGCCGCGAGCCTGCTCCTGTTGCCGGCAAGCTGGACGCGCGGCAGCTCGCCCGCCTGAAGGAACTGATCGAAGGCTGCGCCGAGCCTGCAGCACTCTCGCTGGCTGCGCTGGCAGCCACCTGCCGGCTGCCGGCACGCGAGTTGTCGACGATGTTCAAAGCCACCACCGGGCAGACCTTGCGCAGCTATGTCGCGTCGACCCATATCGCGCGCGCCAAGCTGCTGCTGGCCGATGTCGACCTGCTGATCAAGCAAGTCGCCTACCGCAGCGGCTTCACCAGTGCGGCTGCCTTCGGCGATGCCTTCCGCCGTGCCACCGGCCGCACGCCGGTGCAGTACCGCGAGGCGCTGGGTGTGACCCAGCGCAGCGAGCCCCAGGTGCATTGATGCGCTTCGCGGGGCTGGGCCTGCCTACTTCGTGATGTCGAAGACCAGATTGCCCGGCGCCGGCCCGAAGGAGGCATAGGGCACCACGGGCACCTGACCCACACCCGGCTTGGACCAGTCGCAGACGCCGTTCGGGAAGATGGCGTTCAGGCGCGTCGCCTCGGCCAGCGTAAAGACCACGCCGCCGTAGTCGGCGGCGGTCACCGGCTTGAGCTGGCACTTCAGGATCGAAGCCGAGACGGGCGCGCCAGCCGCCAGTTGCGAAGCGCCATAGGACGGCAGCAGCGTGTTGCAGGTCGAGTTCGGGGCGCTGCTGAAGGTCTGCGGCTCGGCCACGAAGACGCCAGCGGCGTTGTAGCAGCCGTCGGTGGTCGGCTTGTTGCGAATCGTCTTGGCGCGCGCAGTGCCAGCACCGGTGTCGGCCGCGATGGCTTCCATCCACTGCTTGAACTTGACCCAGGCATCCGCGTAAGGCACCGGGTTGCCGCGCCACATCACGTGGTTGTCGGCATTGCCGAAGCCGTCGATCAGGCGCTGGCGGTTGGCGAAGTGGAACCACTGGTAGTGGTAGCCGCCATCGTCGTTGTAGATGCCGCTGACATCGAAGACCGGGATATTGCCGGTACCGCCGTTGCCGCCGTACTGCAGGCCGCTCTGGTAGGCGCGCTGCACGGCACCGCTGTTGCCGACGGCGCGGCTGGCGGTGTAGTTGGCGTCCTGGTCATAGCCGCCGATGCGCTCGTTCAGGTCAAGGAACTGCGCCTTGGTGATGGCGCCGGAACGCAGCGCCGCCAGGCCGTACTGCACACCGACGTTGTCGAAGGGGCGCAGCGCGAAGTTGGTCAGCGCGTCGCGGCCCATGATGTTGCGCTGCGCGTCGTAGACCGTGCCGCGAGCGCCTGCCGGGTTGGTGCTGGCGTTGTAACGCAGGCCCGCAGCGATGGCAGCCGCCATCGAGCCCGAAACGTAGCCCGGCACATCGGTACGCCCCGCGATGGGGTCGGTGCGGCCGGACTGGTTGGCCGCGGCGATGAAGGCTGCGGAACTCTTGTAGCCGGTCACCGCCACCTGCTCGGCGGTGGTCAGCGCGGTCGGAGCCGTAGCCGCGAAGTAGTTCGACAGCAGGTGCCCGTGCGAGCCTTCGATGGCGATGGCCATCGGGTCGGGGAAGGTGCATGCGATCAGGATGCCGTCGAAGAGGCCCGGCATCTGGTCAGCCAGCTGCGAGCTGGAATACGAGCCACCCGAGCAGCCGTGGCTGACCGTGTAGACCGGCTTGCCCAGCGTCTTGACGAGCCGTTCCTTGCTCATCATCGCGGCCTCGGCCTGCAGCACCGAGTTGCAGTTCACCGACGGGTGCTGCAAGGTGTTGGTGAACAGCGCATAGCCTTCAGCCAGGCGCTCGCGGTCCAGCAGTTCGGCGTGGAAGCCCCCTGCGACACCGGCGGACAGATTGCCCTGTGCGGCACCCTGGATGTACCAGCCGCCCGTGCAGCCGAAGCCGTGTATCGCGACGACACGCTTGTTCCAGCCCTTGGGTGGCGCGGCCGGCGTCGGCGTGGCCTCGGTCACCGGGTTGTGCAGGAAAGCCGACTGGTAGATGCCGCGGTCGACGGTGGCCGTCTCCACGCGCACGACGAAGGGCACCTGCACACCCAGCGAATTGGTGGTGGTGACGGCATCGGCGGGGATGGCCGTGGTGACGGGCATCGGCACGAAGCCCGTGGTGCCCGTCTTCGCATAGACGTACTGGACGACGGTCGGCGCCGTGCAGGTGGTGCCGTTGGTGGCGGTTCCGTACTTGGTGCCGTCGGGCAGCGTGAAGTCCTGCGTCTGGCAGATGTAGGGCGTCTGGCGCGGGCCGGAAATCACCGGGCCCTCGAGCGGGTAGTTGGTCAGGTTCAGCGTGCCCGTGCTGGCGCCTTGGGACAGCACGACGGTGTTGGCACCCACGGCGAGGCCGCTGATCAGCGCGGTGGCCGATGTGGTGCTGCCCACATCTGGCGTGAAGGTGACTGTGGCGGCCGTGCCGTTGACGGTGGCCGTGACCGGAGACGCATTGGCCAGCGAGGTGCGCACCAGCGCACTGCCACCCGTGACCAGCTCGGACCGCGAGGACAGGACCTCGATCTGCAGAGGTGCCGGGGCAGGCGCCGGTGCCGGCGCCGGATCGGACGTGCTGCTGTCATTGGCGCATGCGGCAAGCAGTGCGCACAGGGAGGTGATCGCACCCAGTGCGATTCGTTTCGAATCTGGTTTCATGAAGTCTCCTGCTCTTTCTTGTCGGTGCCGGCATGGTCATGCCGGCCGTGTAGGCGCAAGGGCTGCGCGGTTCTGAATGGGGCTGAAGAGCGAGTACCGAGTGCTTGGGGTCGCCTGCCTATTCGCCTGCAGCCCGTGCCGGCATGCGCCCCAAGGTCAGCAGCATCAGGGGTCCGACCACACAGCAGCCCGCGGCATAGGCCAGCATCGGCGCGTAACCGCCGCTGGCCTTGTACATGGCCGAGAACATCAGCGGCGCCAACATGCTGCCGGCGGTGATCAGGCCCAGGTGGATGCCGAACAGCCGGCCGTAGTGCTGCAGACCGAAATAGCGCGACACCAGATAGGCCGAGAGGTCGAACTCGGCGCCGGTGCCGATGCCGACCAGGCACACCGCGGCCACCAGCCAGGCCGTGGCCCAGCCGGCGTTGGCGTTCCACAGCATCAGGCAGCCGATGGCCGGCAGGCACAAGGCGACAGCGGCCACGCCGGGGGCCCAGACGCGGTCGATCAGCCAGCCCACGACGACGCGGCCGGTGATCAAGGCGATGCCGAAGCTGCCGAACACGCTGCCGGCCTGCGTGGCCGTCAGGCCGATGTCGCGCAGCAGTGGCACCGTGTTGGTGACCATGCCGACGATGGCCGAGACCACCAGCGTCAGGGCCACATTCAGCGTCCAGAACTTGCGCGAGCGAACGGCTGTCCTGAACTCGCCGGCTGGCGTTGCTGCTGCTGCGATGGACGTGGCAGCGGCCTGCGGCAGTGCCTTCGCGCCGGGTATTGTGCCGGGTGTCGCGCGGAACCAGGCCAGCGCCAGCGGCCAGGTCAGCAGCAGCGGCAGCAGGGCAATGACGATGAAGCCGGCTCGCCAGTCCCAGCGTTCGATGGCCCAGCTCATCAGCGGCGGCAGGATGGCCGCCGACAGGCCCGAACCGCACAGCACCAGGGCCAGTGCCAGCCCGCGCCTCCGGTCGAACCACAGACTGACGAGTTGTGTCCAGGTGACGAAGGTGATGCCGGTGCCGGCAATCGGCGCCAGAAAGAAGCCGAGATAAAGCCAGTAGATCGAGCCCTGCACGAAGGTGATGCAGGACAGTGCCAACGCGAGCGCGACCAGCGAGATCAGCGCCATGCGGCGCAGCCCCCAGCGGATGTTGCACCAGCCGGCCAGCTGGCTGGCGACGACGACCCCGCCGGACAGGCAGCTGATGGCCAGCTGCAGGTCGCCGCGGCTCCAGCCGAAGGCCTTCTGCAGCGGCAGCACCAGCGTGCCAAAGCCGTAGAGCAAGGTCACGCTGGCCGTGGTGCCGGCACCGGCCAGCGCGAGCAGCACGATGCGCCAGCCGCGTGTGAATTCACCCTGCTCCGCGGTCGAGCCGGCAGCCATCGTGTTCGCGCCCGCGATGCTGCTCATCGCTGCGCCCCCAGGTCGACCAGGTCCGCCATGGCCGGGTTGTGGGCCAGCATGCCGCCGTCGGCGATGTAGGTCTGTCCGTTGATGTAGCGCGCCTCGTTCGAGGCCAGGAAGCACACCAGCGCAGCCAGGTCCTCGGGTTCACCGATCTCCGGCGTCAGCAGATGGCGCTGCATGACCTCGATCACGTTGGGCACCGTCGCGCGCGCACCGGCCGACAGCACCAGCCCCGGTGCCACCGCATTGCAGCGTATGCCCTGCTTGCCGTGGTGGGTGGCGATCTGCCGCGTCAGGCCGATGATGGCCGCCTTCGACACGGTGTAGGCCATGCGCGTGATGTCGCCCGAGAACGCACCGGTCGACGCGGTGTTGACGATGGCGCCGCTGCCCTGCCGGATCATCGTCGGCAACGCGTACTTGCAGCCGGCCAGGTAGCCGCGCAGATTGGCCGCGAAGACCAGGTCCCAGGTGTCGAAGCCGATGTCGATGGCGTTCGTGTCCTTGGCGTGCAGCGCGGGCGAGGTGAGGGCGGCATTGTTGTGCAGCACGTCCAGCCGACCCAACCGGTCGATGGTGCCCAGCACCAGGCTTTCGATCGATGCGACGTCCACCGCGTCAAAGCGCGCACCGCGCGCCGCGCCGCCGATCTGTGCTGCCACCGCATCGGCCTTGTCGCCGTCGATGTCGGCCACGACCACGGTGGCGCCTTCGGCCGCCAGACGGCGGCAGGTGGCTTCGCCGATGCCCGAGGCACCGCCTGTGACGATGGCAACCTGACCTTTGAAGCGCTCGATGTGCGGGGTCATGATCAGGCTTCCGTTCCCAGAACGTTGCGCGAGGTGCCATTGCGTCGGTCGCCTTCGCCCCAGGCAAACCAGTGGTCGGCCACGCGCTTTTCACCGACACGCTGCCAGCGGCCTTCCTGCTGCGCCGTCGGCACGTGCGATCCGATGAAGTCGACCATGCGGCCCTTGGGGTCGGGCAGGAACTCCCAATCCTCCCGGCCTTCCGTATTGCCTTCTATCGTCAGCTTGACGTGCTGGATGAAGGGGTCGCCGTCCTCGCGCGTGACCACGGCCTCGACATCGGTGGTCGTGCGCACTTCGCCCTTCTCGTTGGTCAGGAAAACGAAGCCCAGGTTCTCGTGGCCGACCAGGAAGGTGCCGGCGTCGATGCTGCCGTCGGTGTAGACGGTGGCGAAGGCACACCAGATCACGTGTTTCTTGTTGCTGACGATCAGGCACTTTTTCGAGTGCACGACGCCGCCTTCAGCCATGTAGGACTGCTCGACCGCCACGATGCCCTTGACCTTGCGGCCGTCGCAGGTGCCCTGCACGTCGTACAGCTGCGACAGGTAGAAGGTGCCCCAGTCCACGCCGGGCAGCAGCCACTGCATGCCGGGGCCGATGTTGCGGCCCCGCAGGTCGAGCAGGCCTTCTTCCACCCAGTGCATGTGCTCGCCGGATGCGTCCAGCTTCCAGGGCGCGCCGGCTTCGTCGGGCAGGCTGGTCCAGCGCGCGGTATCGCCTTCCAGCGCACGCGTGGGCATCAGCGTCTGCGCCGTGGCCGCCATCTTGGCCTTGTCCATGCGCAGCGTCTCGCCATCGAGTCGGGTGTTCAGGTAGATGAAGCGGGTGTTGTTCGGTGTGCCGGTCGGCGAATTGACGGCGCGCACCATCGAATACATGTGGCCTTCGTCGTCGCGCAGCGTGCCGAAGGGCATGGTCTTGCTCAGGTGCAGGCCGAAGTAGTCGCGCAGCTCGTACATCGCCTTGCCGCTGGTGCGATAGGGCGCCACCAGCATCTGGTAGGCGAAGTCACCACGTTCGGGCAGGCGGGGGAATGTCTTCATGGTCGTGGCTTTCAGGAGGCTGGGTAGGGGCACTTCAGGCGTGGTCGTGAACCAGCGTCTGCTGCAGCGCTTCGAAGGTCATCCCGTGCTGCTGCGCGGCGTGGCCCAGGTCGAGGTATTCGCGCCAGGCCGAGATCTCACCGCGGTCGTTGAGCTCGAACACCGCCACCAGCGGAATGGCCACCCAATGCCCGTGGCGCAGCGACTGGTCGACCCGTTCGGTGAAGACCACCTTGCCGTTGGCGGCGACGTTCTTCATCTCGTGTTTCTGGTCGGCGACCTTGCCTTTCATGCGCAGCAGCTCGGACTTGATGGCCGCGCGGCCACGGATGGCCGCGATCGTCGGCACGGCGATCTGGTAGCTGGCGTCCTCGGCCAGCGGCGCCAGCGCGACGTCGAAGTCGGCGGGCCAGCTGACGCGGAAGGCGTCGATGAAGTCGCGCACGGTCTGTTCGGGCGTCTTGCTCATGTTGAAGCTCCTGGCGGTGCGCCGAAGACGGCGGCTGCCGCAGCGGTGTCGAAATATTCGCGGCCGCTGGCAATGCAGCCGTCGCGAACGATGAACAGGTAGTGATAGGTGTTGCGGTAAACCAGACCGGGCCGCTCGAAGTGGCCCTCGGCCTCGACCGCCACACGCTCGCCCTCGGCCGTGAAACCGGTGGTGGTGATGCGGCGCGTCTCGAACCCACGCATCGCGCGCTGCAGGCCGGACAGCAACTCGGCGCGGGTGCGTGGGCCCCAACCGGCCACCCACCAATGGAAGCCGGGCGCCAGCAGGGATTCGAGCGCCGCCTCGTCGCCGCGCTCGATCGCGCGCAGGAAGTCTGCTGCTGTCTGCTTGCCGGCCTCGGCGGCGTTCACGACGCTCAGACCTGTGCCTGGTGGAAGTAGCGGATCTGCAGGTCGTCACCATCGAACTTGTAGAGCTCGATGCTCGGCCGCGGTGGTGTACCGGCGCCGAGGGTGGTGTTGTGGTGGTAGCAGGCGGCCTCAGAGCCGGTGACCATCACCTGCTGCACGTCGATGTGCACCTTGCCGGCCCAGCGCTTCCACATGTCTTCCAGCGCGGCCCAGCCTTCCAGCGGCGGGATGCCGATGTACTCGATGCTCAGCTTGCCGGGCACGGCCTTGCGGTAGGCGGCAAACATCTCTTCCTTGCGGACGGCATTCCAGTGCACCACGCTGTCGTGCAGAAAGGTGCGGATGTCTTCGGCGCTGCGCTGCATGGTCGGGCTCCTGGATGAGCCTGCATGATCGCCCTGGCCCGGGCCCGCGAGGCAAAAGGCGCTATCGATGAAATGGCCGATGCCATTGCCGAACTGCGCCATGCAGGCATGACGGGTTTGCGCTGCCTAGACTGAGCCAACCACCCGCTCTGCGCTTCCGGCGCCAGCCCACGCATGAACAGCCTGTCCGAAGATCCCAGCGTGCACCGCCGCGCCTGTCCCTTGTGCGAAGGCATGTGCGGCATCCGCGTGAAGGTCGAAGGTGAACGTGTCGTCGCCATCCGGCCCGACTTCGACAACGCCTTCAGTCGCGGCCACATCTGCCCCAAGGGCACCACGCTGGGCGACCTGCACCACGATCCCGATCGTCTGCGCCGGCCGATGATTCGCGACGGCACCCAGTGGCGCGAAGCCAGCTGGGAAGAAGCCTTCGAGCGCATCGAGACCCTGGTGCACGGCGTGCGCGAGCGCCACGGCCAGGAGGCCTTCGCCTTCTATGGCGGCAACATGAGCAAGGGCGGCTTCGACACCGCCCGCTACACCGCGCTGCTGGTGCGCGAAGGCCGCTTCGCCCAGCGGTTTTCTTCCAGCAGCGTCGACCAACTGCCCAAGAACGTCAGCAACTTCCTGATGTATGGCGACATGTGGAAGATGCCGATCCCGGACATCGACCACACCGACCTCTTCGTGATCCTGGGCGGCAACCCGGCGGCGTCGAAGGGCAGCATCTTCTCGCACCGCGACGTGATGGGCGCGATCAAGCTGCTGCGCGCCCGCGGCGGCAAGGTCATCGTCATCGACCCGGTGCGCACCGGCACGGCCCAGGCGGCCGACCAGTGGATCGCGCTGCGACCGGGCAGCGATGCGGCGCTGCTGCTGGCGATCGTGCACGTGCTCTTCGCCGAGAACCTGGTGCGGCTGAAGCATCTGGCCGGGCAGGTCAACGGCGTCGATGAAGTCCGCGCGGCGGCGCTGGACTACCCGCCCGAACGGGTTGCAGGCTTCTGCGGCGTGCCAGCCGATGTGATCCGGACCCTGGCGCGGCAGATCGCCGCTGCGCCACGGGCCGCCGTCTACGGCCGCATCGGCACCTGCACCCAGACCTTCGGCACGCTGGCTTCGTGGCTGGTCGACGTGGTGGGCGCGCTGACCGGCAACCTCGACGCGGCCGGCGGCACGCTGTGGAGCACGCAGGTCGCGCCGCACCTGGCGCTGGCGCCGCCGTATCCGACCAACGCGCCGCTGCTCGGCAAGCCCAACCGGGTGCGCGGTGCGCGCGGCATCCTGGGCCAATACCCGGCGTCCTGCCTGGCCGAAGAGATCGACACCCCCGGGCCCGGCCAGATCCACGCGCTGGTGACGCTGGGCTGCAACCCCGTGCTGTCGGCACCGGGTTCGGCCCGGCTGGACGCGGCGCTGCCGCTGCTGGACTGCATGGTCTGCGTGGACATGTACCTGAACGAGACGACACGCCACGCCCACGTCATCCTGCCCGCGCTGTCGCCGCTGGAACAGCCGCACTGGGACGTCTGGTCGTGGCCGTTTTCGCTGACCATCGGCGGCCACTACGCGCCGGCCCTGTTCGCGCCCGAAGCGGGCCGGCCCGAGGACTGGCGGGTGCTGGCGCGCCTGGGTTCGATCTTCGGCGGCCAGCCCGAGGCCGACCTCGATGCATTGGACGACGCCTACTTCGGCGCGATGTGCGACCAGACCGGCATTGCCCGCAATATCGCCTTCGCCGCGCTGCCGCAGCGCGGTGCGCGTCGCATCCTCGAGCTGTGCATCCGCACGGGGCCCTTCGGTGACCGCTTCGGTGAGAAGCCAAACGGCATGACGCTGCAGACCTTCATAGCCCAGCCCGACGGCCTTCTGCTGGGCCACGCCGAAGCGCAGGGTCCCGCTGCCATCAAGACACCGTCGGGCCGCATCGAGCTGGCACCGCCGCACATGCTGGCCGACCTGCCGCGATTGGAGGAAGCGATGGCCGCCACGCCGCCGGACCTGGTGCTGGTCAGCCGCCGCCACATCCGCTCGCTGAACTCGTGGATGCACAACGTCGACACGCTGGTGCGCGGCAAGGAGCGCTGCACGCTGCACATCCATCCGCAGGACGCGGCGCGGCTGGGTCTGGCGGATGGCGATGTCGCCGAGGTCAGCAGCGCCAGCGGTCGGCTGCAGGTGTTCGCGGAGGTCGACGACGGCATCCGTCCCGGCGTCGTTTCGCTGCCGCATGGCTGGGGTCACGGTGGGCCGGGCACGCGCACACAGGTCTCGGCGCAACACGCCGGGGTCAACATCAACCTGCTCAGCCCCGGGTCGCTGGTGGACGAGGCCTCGGGCAATGCGGTGCTGAACGGGATACCGGTCCACATCGAACGCGCCACGGCGCCATGAGCTTGCGCAACTTGCGCATAGGAGACCAGAAGATGGACCGATTGAAGAACAAGGTGGCCTGCATCACTGGTGCCGGCAGCGGCATCGGCCGCGCGACCGCGTTGCGTTTTGCGAGCGAAGGCGCGCGCGTGCTGGTGACCGACCTGCGCGGCGATACCGCCGAAGCGGTGGTGGCCGAGATCACGGCCGCCGGTGGGCAGGCCGCGGCGCTGGTAGTGGACGTCGGCGTCGAGGCCCAGCTGGCGACGATGATCGATACGACGGTGTCCCGCTTCGGCCGTATCGACATCCTTTACAACAACGCGGTCGACACCTCGGGCAAGGGCAAGGCCGACAAGGATTTCCTGGCCTTCGACCCACAGCGCTTCTTCGAGATCGTGCGGGTCAATGTGCTGGGCGGCGTGCTGGCCAGCAAGATGGCCATCCCGCACATGCTGGAGCAGGGCGGTGGCTCGATCCTGTTCACCTCGTCGAGCAGTTCACTCGGCGGTGACGTGGCGCAGTTCAGCTACGGCGGCAGCAAGGCCATGATGAACTGGTACGTGCAGACCATCGCGGCCACCTTCGGCAAGCAGGGCATCCGCTGCAACGCCATCCTGCCCGGCGTCATCGAGACACCGGCCATGCAGGCCTGGGCCAGCCCGGCGATGACCGCCGCCTTCCTCGACCTGCAGAACGTGCCGCGCCTGGGCCAGCCCGAGGACATCGCGGCGCTGGCGCTGTTCCTGTCTTCCGACGAGGCGGCCTACATCAATGGCGCACTGATGCGTTCCGACGGCGGCATGAGCTGCGCCGTTCCCCACGTGCAGGTGGTGCGCCACCTGCTGCAAGCCACGAAAGCCTGAGAACCACCATGGGACAGAAACAGGAAAACATCATCCGCGAGTTCCTGGACGCCTGGGGCGACGAGACCCATCGCCCGGACGTGGCCAAGATCGTCTCGATGTTCGCGCCCGACGGGCAGTGGACGCTGTATGTGCCCAACGGCCCCGTCATCCGCGGACGCGAGGCCCTGCGCGCCGAGATCGAACGCCAGCTCACCTATGTGTCGTGGACCTGCTGCGGCCTGGTGCAGATCCTGTCCGACGACAGGCGCGTCGTCACCGAGCGTGCCGACCAGTTCTGCAAGAACGGCCGTGTCGTCAGCCACCAGCTGATGGCGATCTACGAGCTGGATGCCGATGGCCTGATCACCGACTGGCGGGAGTATTTCGACCTGTTCGACGTGGCGCGGCAGAGCGGGTCGGACCCGGCGCGGCTGTCGGGGCTGGAGCCGGCAGCGGCCTGATGCGGCGGGGTTCTCTAGCTCGGTGTCGGCTGGCGCCCCAACGATGGCCGCCCACCTGCCAGTACCGCCCCCAGCACAAAGTCCACCGCGTACTGCCCCCAAGCCCCCATCCCCTCTGCCCCCGCCGTGTCGAAGCCCACGGTCGTCGAGACGATGTAGTGGTTGGTGAACCCACTCGTCACCAGTAGGCCCGCCGCCGCGCAGAACAAGCGCGCATCCACGCCGGCCACGAATTCCCCGGTTCTTTCACCCCGCCGAAGGATGCGGTCGGTGAAGCTCACCAGCACCGGGGCCATCCGCGCAAATCGGCTCTGGTGCGCGTCGTCGTGCTCGTGCAGCCGGATGCTTTCCTGTGCCAGCGAACCCAGCGTCGGGTCGTCGCGGTACATGTCCAGCAGGTGCATCAGCAGCACGCGCAGCGCTTCCGTCGGCGGCAGGTGGTCCAGTTCCAGCGTCAGCAGGTCGGCCAGCAGGTCTTGCGCCGATTCGTCCAGCACGCTGGCGAACAGCTGTTCCTTGCTGTGGAAGTAGTGATAGACCAGTTGCTTGGTGACACCCGCGGCCCGCGCGATGTCGTCGACGCGGGTACCGGCCAGGCCCTTTGCCGAGAACGCCAGCCGCGCTTCCTTCAGCAGGCGGGCCAGCGTGGCCCGCTTGCGGGAAGGGGTCGCGGCTTCGTCGTTGTTCAGATCGGGATCGGTCACGGACATCCAGTTTCCAAGGGCTCCAGGCGGGTCGCCTGAGAAGGCATCTGGGTCTGAAGCAAATCAGGCCCGGGCAGCCCTGTCAATCCGTTTGACACCGCGTCAAACGAATGGCCGGACAGCCATGGCCCATCTCGCTAGTCTCCGGCGCATTCAAGAAGAGAGGGCCGTCACAGGCCAGCGCAGGAGATCCATGAACGCCACAGCCGCACGCCTGGGTCTGAACGCAACCGGGCCACACCCATGCTGAGCAAATACGATGAACTGCTGTGCCACCAGACGACGACGACCTTCGATCACGTCGTGGACAGTGGCGATAACTGGCGCGAGAACGTCTGGTGCTGCGCGCACGACACCATGGGCCGCTTCTTCCTGAGTTCGCACTTCGGCGTTTCGACCAACCGGAACGTGATGGATGCGTCGGGGCTGTTGGCCGTCGACCGCAAGACCCAATACAACATCCGCGCCTCGCGCGAGCTGCGGCCGCGCAACGACGAGGTGCAGGTGGGGCCGCTGTCCTACCAGGTCGTCGAGGGCATGAAGACCGTGCACTGGTCCCTGAAGGAGAACGACTTCGGCATGAGCTGGGAAGTCGAGTTCCAGGCCCGCATGCCGCCGCACGAGGAACTGCCGCAGTACGCCCGCAGCCGTGG
>Ga0136641_1000018_pt1 | contig 71173 bp, 65 predicted proteins | sample EliLak1302023Y_FD_115312 | JGI IMG/M metagenome (GOLD analysis project Ga0136641, IMG submission 115312) | Freshwater microbial communities from Elizabeth Lake, Yosemite National Park, California, USA - 13020-23Y | ecosystem: Environmental > Aquatic > Freshwater > Lake ...
CCAGCTTGAAACTCAAGCAACACTCAAATGCGGTTGCTGTCAATGTTGCTGTCAAAGGGCTCGAAACGAATTAATAAGTCTTTAATGGTGGGGCGGGTGGGGCTCGAACCCACGACCCACGGAGTCTGTGGTTTGCATGCTGGATTAAAAGAAGAAAGCTACTTCTTTACAGCAACTAATAATCCGCCACCGACGGGTAGCAGTGAGCCAACAAATTCTTCACTGTTGGCCAGGCTTTCGATTGCACCGCGCATTGCAACAGTGTCTGGATCACGTTGTGCGGGATCGGCTAACTTATCGTTCCAAAGTGCGCGATCAATAATTAGCAGCCCGCCACCGCGCAACAATTTCAAAGCTCGAGTTATGTGATCGGCCAAATCAACCGGTTTGCCAGCGATCAACACAATGTCATATGCAGATTCAGTGAGGCGATCTAATACTTCGTCGGCCCGTCCATTGATTAACCGAACTCGATTAGCGGCGATTCCAGCTTGAGCGATGGCATCTTTTGCTATGAGTTGGTGTTCAGCTTCTACATCAACACTCGTTAAAACGCCTTCAGGATTCATTCCATCAAGAAGCCATAGCGCTGAGACTCCCGCACCAGTTCCGATTTCCACAACATTTTTTGCATCAACTGCTGCAGCTAAAGTGCGCACAATACTTCCGGCGCCTGGTCCCATTGCAACGCAACCTATTTCAGCGGCCTTGGCTCGTGCGTGGGCGCGGATTCCGTCCTCACCTGCCCAACTTTCGGCGTAGTCAGTTGAGGCTCGGTGGATTGCCAAGATGCGGGGATCTGTTGGTGCCATGAAGTAAGCGTACGGCGAGGAGCGGATTTTGGCCAAGGTCCTGCCAAGTTTTGGCTAAGGAATGAATTAGATCTGTTAAACAAGCGGAGATTAGGTGCCGGGGCCCAGAATTGATGCGCGAGAATAGGGCTACCATAAAAATTTCCGGCTTCGACAGAAAGATTGATCATGACTCAGACTCCAGAAGATCCACAGAACCTGCCTGAGACTCCTTCATTCGTTGACTTACCTACCCATGACTTACGTGCCCAGGGCTCACCTGTTCAAGACATACCTAGTAACGATCTGCCTGTCCACGAACCAATTGCCACACCGGCTGATGCACCGATGCAAGTATTGGCAACTGAAGTTCCAGCACCGACTGAATCACAAGAAGTTCCATCCGTTGTCGCACCTTTGCCGACTCCAACATTTGTTTATGAACCTGCGGTCACTGTGTCTGAACCTTCTGCAACCAGCGCTTCCCCAGGTGTACAGAAAGCAATCATTGCTGGCGTAATCAGCGGACTACTTGCTGGCGTAATTGGATTTACTGGAGCATCTGTGTTTGGGCACAGTCCATCACCATCAATCTCATTGCCAAGTAACAGTGGCGACACATCCCCACGACCTGGCGATTCAATTGCGGGAATTGCTAGAGCTGTTTTACCAGTTGTAGTGTCAATCGATGTCACCTCTGACCAAGGATCTGGAACTGGATCTGGTTTCGTAATTCGCAGTACGGAAAAAGAGTCATACATTTTGACTAATAATCATGTTGCCACTGGCGCGGGCGGAATGGCAACAATCACCGTTACCTTCCAAGATGAGTCACAAGAAGTTGCCACGATTGTGGGAACAGATAAGTCTTATGACCTAGCAGTTTTAAAAATCGAACGAGGTAATTTGCCAGTTGCTGCGCTAGGTGATTCGAGCAATGTTGTTGTTGGAGATGCCACTATTGCAATTGGTTCACCACTTGGTTTGACAGGCACGGTTACCAGCGGAATCGTCTCGGCCTTGAATCGTCCGGTTACTGCCGGTGACTCAAATGACGTCTCGTTCATTAGTGCAATTCAAACTGATGCGGCGATTAATCCAGGAAATTCTGGCGGTCCACTGGTTAATTCCCGCGGCGAAGTTATTGGAATAAATTCCGCGATTGCAACCACTGGAAGCCCAATTTCAGGCCAAAGCGGAAGCATCGGACTCGGATTCTCAATTCCGATAAATCAAGCTAAGCGAGTCGCTACCGAACTTATTGCAACTGGTAAATCAAGTTACCCAGTAATTGGCGTTCAGCTAGAAATGAATTTTAATGGCCGCGGCGCGAAGGTTCAATCGTTAGTTGAAGGTGGACCTGCTTCTAAAACTTCTCTTGCTGCAGGAGACGTGATTACTGCAATCGATGGCGTCAAAGTTGGCAACGGCACTGAGTTAGTCGTAAGAATTAGAGCGAAGATCCCAGGCGATGTTGTTGAGTTAACCCTTTCAAATGGCTCAGTTGTTAAAGTAACTTTGGGTAAAGGAAACAACTAGTTTTTCCAAAAGAGTAAACTCCAGTTATGAATATCGGATGGACAGAGTTTTTAGTCATTGCGATGATTGGCTTGATTATTTTCGGGCCAGATCGATTACCTGAAATGGCTGCGCAATTTGCAAAGTTCATCAAAACTATGCGAACTAAAGCCAGTGAAGCCGCTGCCGAATTAACTGGATCCGTTGACACCAAAGCAGTGACTGATTTAGCAAAGGACCTACGCGGTTTAACGCCCAAAGGACTAACAACTAATGCCGTTACCTCGGTAGCAGGGCTGAGTGGATATTCTGGTCAGGCAAAATCTTCCGGGGGCAATACCGGAAAAGTTAATCCAGTTTTTGATCCAGACGCTACTTAATCGCGATTAGGTGTTACGCCTAAGTTCATACCAACTAATCCACGTGGCCGAGATCCTAATTTTGCGGCCATCTCGATGATTGCTTTAGAAGCTGGCGCATCAGGGTGAGAAAGCACAAACGGCATCCCAGCGTCGCCGCCTTCACGCAAGCCCGGATCAAATGGAATTCGTCCTAACAGTGGAACTTCTTGTCCCACGTTCTGGCTCAACGTCTCGGCAACCATCTTTCCGCCACCGGATCCGAACATGTCGATAGGTTCACCACAGTGTGGGCAAGCAAACGCAGACATGTTTTCAATTACTCCGCTGACTCGCTGATTAACTTGTGGCGCCAACATTCCCGCTCGAATAGCTACATCAGCTGCTGCCGGCTGGGGAGTCGTGACAATAATCAATTCACTTTGTGGCAGTAGATGAGCGGTGCTAATTGCAATGTCACCGGTGCCTGGCGGCAAGTCAAGAAGCAATACGTCTAGGTCGCCCCACCAAACTTCGCTTAAGAAGGATTCAAGGTAGCGATGCAACATTGGTCCGCGCATTGCAACAGGTTCATGACGACCCTTTGGCTTAAGTGCCAGCATTGACATCACTCGCACATCATGGCCTTGTGGTGGCATGATCATGTTCTCGACTTTTAACGGAGCCTGAGTTACGCCCATCATGTCGGGAATTGAGTGACCATATATATCCGCATCAACTATGCCAACTGATAATCCTTGGACAGCCATAGCAGCAGCCAGGTTAGTTGTTACTGATGATTTTCCTACGCCACCTTTGCCTGATGCAATCGCATAAATTCGGGTTAACGAGCCAGGTAAATTAAAGCGAATTTCTTTAGTTGGGCCCTGTAATTTTTCGCGAAGCACAGTTCGTTGTTCTGGACTCATTACATCGAGTTCAACTTCGACAGTGGTGACGTCGCGAACCTTAGCGACTGCGTCCTTAACGTTATTGACAATGGTGTCTTGCATTGGGCAGGCAGAAATCGTCAGATAAACCCCGACGGTTACCTTGCCGCCATCAATTGAGACCTCTTTAACCATGCCAATTTCAGTTATTGGCCGACGGATTTCAGGATCAATTACGGTTGCGAGAGCAGCTTGCACCGCTTCTTGGTTAACACTCATGAAGTCTCTGAATCGTCCTTTTTGTCATCATCTTGTAGATCTTTGAATTCTTCCAGTAAGTCACGCATTTCGCCACGCAAGAAATCACGTGTAACAACTTCACCCATTGCAAGTCGTAACGATGCAATCTCACGTGTTAAGTAATCAGAGTCAGCAAGTAAGCGCTCAGTGCGTTCCCGATCTTCTTGGAACTGCACGCGATCACGATCTGCTTGACGATTCTGTGCTAACAAAATCAGTGGCGCAGCGTATGAAGCTTGAAGCGATAGTGCCAAAGTTAAAAATAGAAACGGAAATGCATCTATCCGCATTGCCTCAGGTGCAAAAATGTTCCAGAGTAACCAGCTCAAAACTACAAAAGTCATGTAGCCCAAAAAGCGCCAAGAGCCTAAGAATCTGGCGACTCTTGCACTTACTCGACCAGCGGTTTCGGCATCAAATGTTGGACGTAGGGAACGACCTCTTTCTAATGGCTGATCCAAACGTGGTCCTCGTCGTTCGTTGCGTGCCATGATCAGCCCTCCTCATCTAACTCGTTTTCCCGCCAGTCTGCTGGCAACATATGATCGATTACGTCATCAATAGTGACGGCCCCGATCAAATGATCATTCTCGTCTACAACCGGTAAAGCAACCAAGTTGTAAGTCGCAAAGTATCGTGCCACTTGCCCTAATGGTGCTTCTGGGCCAATAGGCGTAAGGGAAGTGTCTAAAACTCCCGAAACCAAACTTGATGGCGGTTCTCGAAGCAGTCTTTGCACGTGCGCAACTCCAACATACTTTCCAGTCGGGGTTTCCAGTGGCGCTCTTGTGACATAAACCTGAGAAGCCAAGGCTGGCGAAAGTTGCGCCTCGCGAACTCGGGCTAAAGCTTCAGCAATCGTGGCATCAGTTGAAAGTACAACTGGTTCAGTTGTCATCATGCCGCCCGCGCTGAAGTCATCGTAAGTCAATAGTCGTCTGAGGTCATCGGCCTCATCTGGTTCCATCGCTCCTAAATACTCTTCGGCTTGCTCTGGTGGCAATTCCGAAAGTAAGTCAGCGGCGTCATCTGGATCCATTTCTTCCAACACGTCAGTTGCTCGCTCTAGTCCGAGTTCAGACATGATTTCAACGCGATCATCTTCAGGAAGTTCTTCGAAGACATCAGCGAGCTTTGCAACATCTAGGCCATGAATAAGTTCTAGGCGACGCTTCTGGGGAAGTTCTTGAAGTAAGTTTGCTAAATCTGCTGGCCGCATAGTGTCGATGGAAGCTAGCAGGTAATCAACTGGCTGTTGTTCAGTTTCAGTGAACAGTCCTGTTACTGCGCTCCATTCAACTGCAACAGTTTCGCCGCGTCGACCAAAGCCAGCGCCAGCTTTCCGAATAAACAGACGACTAACAGTCCAGTCTTGTGTGCGCTCTTGGGTCATTCCGATATCTTGAATTGTTACAACTTCACTAGTTTCAATTAGTGTGACTCGTCGGTCTAGTAACTCTGCAATCACTAAAGTTTCATCGGCCCGGCCATCGAATCTACGCAAGTTAACCACGCCACTAGTTACAACTGACCCTGGCTCAATTGAAGTAATGCGACCCATCGGAACAAAAATCCGTCGGCGCGGAGCCACTTCAACAACAAATCCCAAAACGGAAGGCGCTTTTCCAGTTGAGCGAGCCGTAACTACGACATCACGAATCTTGCCTACTTGATCTCCCACGGAGTCAAATACGGCAGTACCGGCCAATCTGGCCAGGTAGATGCGGGTCTGTGTTGTGCTCACCATCCGAGATTACCCGCTAAATCCGATATCTAAAGAATCCTAAGTTTGCCCAATCGCGGGATTTTCTATTGAATTCAGGGGATATTCGAATAAGGTCAATACGCGCTTTAGATTTGGCTGCAAGATCTCACGCTACTGGCGTTAGAACTACTGGCATAGGAAATGGACTTTAAATGAACCAGACCCATCGTTTTACTGGAAAAACTGCAATTGTCACTGGCGGTGCTGGCGGAATTGGAACCGCTATTAGTCAGCGATTGGCTAGTGAGGGCGCCTTTGTAGTTGTCACAGACACTAATGCAGACAACGCACTGAAAGTTGCAGCCGATATAACTGCAAGTGGGGGATCTGCGATTGCAATTCCAGCCGACATCTCAACGGAGTCAGCTTGTACAGATTTGATTGCCCAGGCATTTGAGCTCCGCGGCCAAATCGATGTTTTGGTCAATAATGCTGGCATCATGAGGCGTGGAAATATTTTAGACATTAGCGTTCAAGATTGGAACGATTTGTTCGCAGTAAACATAACTGCAATGTTTCACTTGTGTCGCGCTGCATTACCGCACATGATTGCCGGCGGCGGTGGCGCGATTGTTAATACTGCATCTCAGTGGGGATTACATCCAGCACCAAATTGCATAGGTTACAACGTTACAAAATCAGCCGTCGCTTCGTTTTCTCAAAACCTCGCTCGCGATTACGCACCACATAATGTTCGAGTGAATGCAGTTTGTCCAGGTGAAATTCACACACCGATGTTGGAAGCTGGCGCAAAGCGATCCGGAAAAACTATTGCTGACCTTGATGCGCTGGTGCCATTTGGTCGCGTTGGTCGGCCAGATGAAGTTGCCGCACTCGTTGCTTTCTTGGCTTCAGAAGAAGCAGCCTTTATGTGTGGCTCACTAGTGGAAATCACAGGCGCCCAACCTGTTGCATAGGCAGCAGTTTTCTAGTTTGTTAATTGAGCGTTGAAGTAGGGTTAGGGAATGCGCGGTCAACCAGGAACTTTCTTGCATTTTCTGTCGCGCAGACTTACAAAAATTCAAGTGCACGGTCAAGAAAATTTAACTGCGCTAGATGCACCAGGTCCGGCGATGATCGTAATAAACCATACGACCGTTGTTGATGTGGTCGTTACGGTCGGCACGCTACACAAACTCGGATATACGGTTGACGGACCGTGCGTTAGTGGATGTATGCATCGTAGGCATCTGCGTCCCGTGGGAACTTCAGACATGTGGAATTTCCCACTTGCAAAGCAGATCGTTACTGGAAGTGGAATTATTCCGACAGATCAACATGATGGACGCAGCGCCTATCGTGCTGCGAGAAATGCGCTAAAGAATAATGAATGCGTTTTGATGTATCCCGAAGGTGATGTGCAAATTAATTCGGAAGCCTCACCAAGATCTTGGCGCCCAGGTGCCGCAGCTTTAGCCAAATCTTTCGCAATGCCAATTTTGCCGATTGCGCATCACGACACCAGAAAATTAGGTTCGGGTTCAGTCGCAAGAAGTATTCTGCAGGCGCTTTCAAAAGTTTTTCGCAGACCAATTATTCATTTGCTGATTGGGGCGCCAGTACTGGCAAGTGAAATTGCGGACTTAAGTATGCAAGCTGCAAACGATTACCTTGAGGCCAAGTTGAATCAAACTTGGCTGCAGGTTAAGGCCTTTAGTTAGACCTCTTTTTGGGTGCCACGAGTGCGACTGCGTTGCCGTGGAGTGCGTTCTTTAGCAGGTGCTTTTTCAGCAGCGCTCTTTGCCGATGAATCACTCGTACGTGGCTTAGCTGAAGAATTCTTGTTACCACTACTTGAACGACCACCAGAGCCGGACTTTCCAGTCGAAGGCTTACCGCTGGATCCGCCACGACGTCCCTTGTTGGCGCCGGTCTCGCCCAAGTCCTCAAGCTTTTCACCGGCTAAACCTTCGCGGGTGCGAGCAGAACCAGGAAGTTCGCCAGTAGTGCCAGCTGGAATACCTAGTCCTTGGTACACATGGTCACTGGAAGAATAAGTTTCAATTGGATCATTGAAGTCCATGCCCAGCATGCGATTAATCATCTGCCAACGATTAATGTCTTGCCAATCCACAAGCGTGATTGCCACACCGGATGCACCAGCTCGGCCAGTGCGACCAACGCGGTGCAAGTAAGTCTTTTCATCGTCAGGACATTCGTAGTTGATTACGTGGGTAACGTCCGCAACGTCAATTCCTCGAGCCGCAACATCAGTAGCTACGAGCACATCAACTTTTCCGCTACGGAACGCGCGTAATGCTTGCTCGCGGGCGCCTTGACCAAGATCACCGTGCACAGCTGCCGATGCAAAGCCACGATTAGCAAGATCTTCGGCAAGGTTTCCAGCCACTCGTTTGGTGCGACAGAAAATCATGGTTAGCCCGCGACCTTCGGCTTGCAATACTCGGGCAACTAATTCTGGCTTATCCATTTGATGACAGCGCCAAACATGTTGTTCGATTGCATCAACGGTTGAGGAATCACTGGTTGGATCAGAAGCGCGAATATGAGTTGGCTGAGTCATGTAACGACGAGCAAGGGCAACAATTTGTCCTGGCATAGTTGCTGAGAACAACATAGTTTGGCGAGTTGCTGGAGTTTTGCTAACTAGCATTTCGACATCGGGTAAAAATCCCATGTCTAGCATTTCGTCAGCTTCATCAAGTACTAAAACTTTGATCGCACTTAAATCCAAGTGACCCTGCTTGATCATGTCGATCAGGCGGCCAGGAGTTCCGGCGATAACTTCAACACCGTTCTTAAGTGCTTCAACTTGTGGTTCGTAAGCTTTGCCGCCATAAAGACTCAAGACCCGAGCGCCCATGTTCTTTCCGGCCGTCTCTAAATCGTCGGCAACTTGAATTGCTAACTCGCGAGTTGGGACGATGACAAGTCCTTGAGGTTTACCAGCATTCTTAAACTCGGCCCATTCGGGATTTGTTGGCGTGATAACCTGAGTTAGAAGAGGAATCCCAAACCCTAAGGTTTTTCCAGTGCCAGTTTTGGCTTGACCGATTAAGTCTTGTCCAGACATTGCAAGCGGCAAAGTCATTTCTTGAATCGGGAAGGCATCGACAATGCCCTTGCTGGCTAATGCCGAGCAAATGTCTTGGGGAACGCCGAGATCGGCAAAACTAGCGATGAGAAAACTCCTGGTAGATCTACGGCAAACACGTACATTTTCGTGGCCTGCTTTAATTGTACCCGTTTATCGCCTAGCCTTAATCGTTGTGACTAGTCCCGCCGTTATTGACCTATTGGGTGTCCTCGCTTATGGCGAGTTAGTGGCTTTTGAGCGCACTGCCGCAGATGCGAGTTTGGCGCCGAATTTAGAAGATGAAGCCGCGCTAGCTCGAATGGCCGCTGCTGAATTTGCGCACTACGAACAAATTTCCGCTCACCTAACTTCGCTTGGCGCCGATCCAATCGCTGCGATGCAACCGTTCGTTGCTTCGCTGAATCAATTTCACAACACGCTTACGCCACGCGACTGGTTAGAAAGTTTGCTTAAGGCACATGTCGGTGATGGAATCGCCAATGATTTTTATCGAGAAATTTCTTCTCACATGGATACTGAAACTGCGAAGTTAGTAACAGAGGTGCTATCTGATGTTGGTCACGCAGAATTTGCAATTGAACGAATCCGCACTGCAATCGAGCAAGATCCGAAAATTGCGGGTCGAATGGCGCTTTGGGGCAGACGCTTAATGGGCGAGATGATCAGCCAGGCAACTTTGGTTGCGGGATCGCGCCCAGCACTCCTGGAACTTTTCTTTAACCCACCCGCAGGCGAAGGTGCAAATTTCACCGATTTAACTGCAATGGTTAATCGACTGACTGTTAGCCACGCAAAGCGTATGGATGCGTTAGGACTTGCGTCCTAACGCATCCCAATAGACACTGCGTTAATTTTAAAAGGCAAATTACGAAGTTGTTGCGAATCCCACGCGACCAGCAGTATGTGCGCCGATTTCGATGAATGCAATCTTGTCGCCGGGAACAATAACGGTTCTACCTTTTTCGTCAGTGAGAGTCAACAGTGAACCATTCGCTAAGGCAGCATCAATCGACTTTTGAACTGCAGCCAAGGTTTCGTTGCTTTCGAGAACAACTTCACGATTTACGTGCTGAATGCCAATTCGAATTTCCATGCGAGTTTCTCCAAAAGTCTTTTGTGGTTGATTAAGAGTGTACGTTAACCGATGCGATTCTCGAGGTTCAGGATTTCAGCCTCGGGCGAACCAGTTGATTTATTTACCGAGCTCAGTCCATTCCAAGCCAAATCAAGTGTCTGGGAAATGGCAACTTCCATTGATATCGGCCGACCTAAGCGAAGCCAGCGCCACGCAGCTGCCTGAGCCATGCCACATAATCCACCGGCAAGTATGTTGGCTTCGCCAATCGATTTTCCAGTTTGGTTTGCTACTTCAGTTCCAACTACTCGTGACACCTGTGCCACGACATCCTCAACTCGCGCCCGAACTTCGTGATTTGTGGTGAAGTCAGATTCAAAAATTAATCTAAAGCCATGATCTGCATCATCGACTAATTTGAAATAGCAGGCAATGGCTGCCTCGAGTCGATTGCGATTGCCGACAGCGCCATCGATTGCGTCAGCAATTTGTTGCACTATGACATCAACACGTTCATCCAGGATTCCCAGATAAAAATCCTCTTTGGAAGAAAAGTGCTGGTACAAAATTGGCTTACTTACTCCAGCGCGCTTAGCAATGTCATCCATAGAAGCTAGATGGAATCCCTTTTCAGTAAAAACCTCTAGGCCGGACATCATGATTTGGGTTCGGCGAGCATCTACTTTAAAGGTGGCAGCCTCGCTCGCTTCCTCTTTTTGAACTTTCAAGGCTTGACTAAAAAATGGCACTTCATTCATGTTTTATACGATAAACGCTGCCAGTCATCGTGTCCGATCGGACTCACATTCTTGCAAAACCCTTGCGATAACTGTTCAAGACGCATCGCTTGTGAACAAGAAACCGAAAAATAGAGTTTGATAGAGACATAACGTTCACAGGAGTCAAAATGTCACTACCCCCATTGGTTGAACCAGCCGCCGAGCTGACTGTTGATGAAGTGCGTCGCTACAGCCGCCATTTGATAATTCCTGATGTTGGTATGTCGGGGCAGAAGCGCCTTAAGAATGCAAAAGTCCTATGTGTTGGCGCAGGCGGTCTAGGTAGTCCGGCCTTAATGTATTTAGCTGCTGCTGGAGTTGGAACTCTGGGAATAGTTGAATTCGACACAGTTGATGAGTCGAATCTGCAGCGCCAGATTATTCACAGCCAAAGTGATATCGATCGACCAAAAGTTGATAGTGCGGCTGACACCGTAAAGGGAATCAACCCTTATGTGAATGTAATCAAACACGAAGTCCGACTTGATGCGACGAACGTAATGGAAATTTTTGCTCAGTACGACTTAATTGTTGATGGCACAGATAACTTTGCAACTCGTTACCTAGTTAATGATGCCTGTGTATTACTTAACAAGCCTTATGTCTGGGGTTCAATTTATCGCTTTGATGGACAAGCAAGTGTTTTCTGGTCCGAGTACGGACCTTGCTATCGCTGCCTTTACCCAGAGCCTCCACCACCAGGTATGGTTCCATCTTGTTCCGAGGGTGGCGTACTTGGCGTACTTTGTGCATCAATCGGGTCAATTCAGGTAACCGAGGCCATCAAGGTAATAACTGGAATTGGTGATCCACTTGTTGGTTCATTCATTGTTTATGACGCTCTTGAAATGACATACCGCAAAATCAAAATGCGCAAAGATCCAAATTGCGCGGTGTGTGGTGAGAATCCGACCGTAACTGAACTAATCGATTACGAAGCTTTCTGTGGTGCGGTATCTACTGAAGCAGCCGAAGCAATCGTTGATTCAACAATTAATGTTAAGCAACTAGATGAAATGTTAAAAGCCCGAGAGCGTGGCGAGAAAGACTTCGTGCTCATCGACGTTCGGGAGCCAAACGAATACGATATCGTTAGTATTCCGGGTTCGATGTTGATTCCGAAAAATGAATTCTTGATGGGTGATGCATTAACGAAATTGCCAACTGACAAGCAAATTGTTTTACATTGTAAAGTTGGCGGTCGATCAGCCGAAGTGTTAGCGGCAGTTAAAGGCGCAGGATTTAAGGATGCAATTCATGTTGGTGGCGGAGTTCTTGCTTGGGTAAGCCAGATTGAGCCTGACAAACCTTCATACTAATTGGATCTAGAGATCCCCAGTTCGTTGCATGTTTCTAAATGCAAACCAGCCAGGAATAGTTGGGATCCAGAAAGTCAATAGGCGAAATGCCAAAGTTGCCGAAATTGCTATGCCCGGATCAATTCCAGCTGCGGTTAAACCAGCGGCCAAGGCGGCTTCCACTGCTCCCAAGCCGCCGGGAGTTGGGGCAGCCTGACCAACTATGGAACCAGCCAGGTACACCAAGGCAATGGCTGCGAATGAGGAATCTGTTGTGAAAGCCCTTACCGATGCAATTAAGCAAGCACAGTAGGACAAGTTAAGAAGCAAGACACCAAAAACTCCGGTAGCCAGTTTTGCAGGATGGTTTGCCAGCGAGGAAAGTCGTGGAAGTACTTGGGAAAAAATTGGCTGAACTCTCCGCGCAGACCAACGCCGTACGGCTGGCACCATGAATAGTGCAGAGGCTGACAGTGCCACGACTAGGAACACAATGATGGCTGTGCGAGGCGGTTGGAAGGTAAAGTCACTGGATGTGCCGGCCACAATAACTGCGATAAATAATAAGGAAACGTGACTAAAAAACGACAAAACTTGGGCTACGGCTACGCTCGCTCCAGCCAGCGCTGGGTGCAAACCTTGTTTGGATAGATAGCGCACATTGATTGCGACCGATCCAAGGGTTGGGGGTGCCACCAAGGTTGCAAATGAGGCCGCCCATTGTGCCTGAAATGTTTTCCAAAACGAAAGTCGCTCGGGGACAACTCCAGAAAGTGCTGAGGTGGCGCCAACGTAAGTAAGCGCCGAAAAACCCAACCCAACCAATAACCAACCGGTATTTGCGGTTCGGAATACTTCGGAGAAGTTAACTTGGCCAAGTTGGGTTAACAAAAGATATGCCGCAATAGTTCCAGCGAAAATAGTTACTAAGGTTCTTGGCTTTACTCGCTCAATTTCAATTTCTTCAACAACGGTCTCTGGCATATTGTCCAAAATTGTTGCGCGCAATATTGTTAACAGTTCGCGATTTTCTTTGAGTTTAGAACGCGTATGTGAGGAAAGCGCAACTGGCTGTAATGCCGGCAAAGCGCGAGCTAGCCCTGAATTTCCAAGCACAACTCGACCAGCTTGAATTGCACGTACTGGATCAGCCGAAAGTGAAAGCGTAACTAGCGCTTCTGCTAAATCAATTCGGAGTAGTACTTCGGAAGCTGCAATAGTTCCGTCGTCTAAGCCTTGGATATAGACCTTACCGTTACTTGCCTGTAAAAAATTTTCTGCGATTAAGCCTCGATGTGCGATTCGGGCTGACTGTAAGTCGCGAACGATTTCCCAGGCACCTGCCAACTCCGCATCGCCAAGTGCATGACCAACTGAAGCAAAAGTTCTACCAGGAACATGTTCAAATGCCAACACGGCAGCATCAGGACCAACTTCAGCCACAGCAATTAAATGCTGAGTTGAAATTCCTGCAGTTGATGTTGCCCAACTATTTAGTGCGATTCGCTCTAGTCGTCGACGCATTGATGTTCCAGAGCCGCCAGAATCATCACGCAATCGCACCGAACGATAAATAGCCTGAGCTAATCCGGCACCTTCTAAGTCTCGATCCAACACGATCAAATCAATTCGTTGACCGTCTGTGGTACTCGCATCATATTTACGACCAGACTCTAAAACTTCTGCAGCGCGAAGTAGCGTCAGTGGCAGACCGAGGGCAGACATTGCTTTTGCAATTTCATTTCCTGATGGGCGAGTGGTATCAGTTCCTAATAAGTAGCGAATCAGCAAACCAGTTGCCCAACCGGCAAGTAAAGAAACGCCAAGACCAGCTGCAGTCACACCGCCGCTGACAATGTTTGCCAGCGCAATAGATCCGATGACCGTTCCAGCAACAATGCTCCATCTTTGTCGCGACATGATTCGCGCTACCGTAGTGAAAGCTGCCAAGCCTCCGACAACAATGCTGAACGGAACTGCAGTTGCGGGATTGGTAGTGCCGGCAAAAGCAAGCAAAAGCCTTTCGGAACCTAGCTGAATTAGCGCCCAGGAAGTTACCGAGAGAATAACAACAGTTAATAAAAGTGCCGAGATTGATTCAACCAGTTGTCTGGTGCGCTTTCGAATCAGTAGGTCTAGAGCTGCGGCGGCTGGAAAAATCAGCGCGCCAAAACCGCTTACCAAGTTTGTTATCAGAATGATGGGCGCCGGCAGTCCATTAGCCCCTTGTGAGATATCGTGGTCAATTCCGGTGGCAGTACTTTGAGCCACGTAGGCCAAAAGCCCAACACCTGCGATCGCTAAAATTGTGATGGCAAATCTCACTAAATCTGCCGGTCGACGCAATCGACGATCTATGACTGCGTCTTCTATGACGAGGGTCTGGGAAGCGGGGATCGGGGCTGGGTGTGATGGCGTCACAGAAATCCCCAATCAGTCAATTTAAAATGCCTACTGCCATAATCTTGCCCGAATAATCAAGGAATGCGAAAGCCTTATGCTGATTTGTCACCCGTACATGGTGGAATAAGGAGCAATGACTCGCTTAATCCTTGACCGCACCCCGGCATTGCCTTATGTTGCGCCAATCCTTGATGAAAACCAACTTCGCGTTGTGAATCATCGTCACGGCGCAATGCGAGTTTTGGCAGGTCCAGGTACCGGCAAGACCACAACTTTGGTAGCTGCTATGGCTGCCCGGTTATCTGGTGCAGACGCGCTGCATCCAAATCAAGTTCTCGGTCTAACTTTTGGTCGCCGGGCAGCCATTGATTGGCGAGATCAGGTAACTGCAGCCGTAGGCGGCGGAGTTGTTCCACTTGTTAGTACTTTTCATTCATTTTGTTATGCCTTGGTGAGACAGTTTCAATCTGATGAACTTTATATTTCAGCAACGCGGCTTTTATCTGGCCCAGAACAACAAGTTCGATCTCGACAACTTTTCGCGGACGCAATTGCAGACCAAAGACTTGCCTGGCCAGAAGACTTGATGCCAGCTGTTGGAACCAAGGGATTAGCGGAGGAAATTCGCGCTGTCATGTCGCGGGCTCGCTCGCACATGATGGATCCAGAAGATTTAGTCAATCTAGGAAAGCAAACCGGCAGAAAAACTTGGGCTTCAATTGGTGTCTTCATGGACGAGTATCTCGATGTACTTGATGCCGAAGGTGTTTTGGATTATTCCGAATTGATACATCGCGCAGTTCTATTAAGTCATCGTCCGGATGTTCAGGAATACTTGCACAAAACTTTCAGCGCAATTTACGTTGACGAATATCAAGACACCGACCCAGGTCAAGTTGCGCTTTTAAAGGCGATGGTAAATGTTGATAGCGCATTAGTGATTGTTGGCGATGTTGATCAAGCCATCTATAGTTTTCGGGGAGCTGATGAAGCCGGCATCAGAAACTTTGAGCAAGAATTCGAGTCGGTATTTGCTCGTCCCGTAGAAAATGTAGTGCTTTCAACTTGTCGGCGCTTTGGCTCGGACATTCGTTCGGCAGCAAGTGCTGTGATTGGCGATCGCATCCCAGCAGGATTTAACTCGGTGGACATTCACAAACACCGCAATCCAAAGTGCATTTCCGAAAGTCCTGGGGAACTCTACATTCGCACCTTTGATTCACCTGGCGCTGAGGCTTCACACATTGCGGACACTATCGCTCGAGCCCATGCCAATCAGAATTTGCAATGGTCAGATTTTGCCGTGATTGTCAGATCGGCAATCGTTTCTATCCCCACAATTTACCGGGCATTCGTGGCGGCTGGAATTCCAGTTGAAGTCGCAGCGGATGAAATACCCCTACATCAAGATCCGGCAGTTTCGCCTTTGGTGACCGCACTTCGAATTATTGATAATCCAAAACACGCCACAGTTGAAGTCGTCGCTGATTTATTAAGTGGTCCGCTGGCAGCCATTGATCCAGTGGACTTGAGGCGCTTTGGAAGTTACTTGCGAACCAAAGATCGCACAACTGAACGAGCGCCACGACCTGCATTGGTTTTAATCGGCGAAGCGTTGTTAAATCCAAAACTTTTACTAGATGTGCCACCAGGTAGGCATGATTCAGTCATTGCTGTGATTCAAAAAATTGGAACAGTTTTAATTGATGCGCGTACGCTTATGCAATCAGGTGCTAGTCCGCATGAAGTGTTGTGGAGCATTTGGCAGGGAACATCTTGGCCAACGCGATTGCAAGAACAAGCCTTAGGTTTTGGCACCCAAAGCACCCGATCCCACCGAGACTTAGACGCGATTTGCTCACTGTTTGATTTGGCCAATCGATTTGTTGCCCGTGGTAGAGGTAAGGACTTAACAAACTTCCTTGACGAGATCCAGGCCCAAGAGATTCCTGCCGAAGCATTAGCAGAAAATGATGTGCGCAATGATTCCGTCCGACTTCTTACTGCTCATCGTTCCAAAGGTTTGCAGTGGAAGTATGTCGTAGTTGCTGGTGCGCAAGAAGAACTTTGGCCGGATCTACGACAACATCAAACTTTGCTTCAGTCGGATCGGATCGGGCCAAACACAGAATTAATGCCATTAACAATGCGAGAGCTTTTAGCGCAGGAACGCAGACTGTTTTATGTTGCGCTTACCCGCGCGATGCAAACCCTTTTGATAACGGCAACCGATACTTCAGTTCGAGATGACGGAGTAGCACCGACAAGATTTATCACTGACATTGTGACCTCGATGCCTCAGGTTGAAATTGAACACACATCAGGCCGACCAAAGCGACCTTTGAGTCCAGAAGGGGTAATTGCTCACTTGCGACGAACCCTCAGTTCCCCGGATACTTCTGACGCATTAAAGCTAGCTGCTGCAAATAAACTTGCTCAGCTGCACGAAAATCACAGTTCCCTATTTTTTCATGCTGACCCAAGTAAATGGTGGGGTGCGCTTGAGCCGACCGAAAACTTGCGTCCGATAAATTCTCAAGTTTCAATTTCGGCATCAGGAATCACGGCCATCGAACATTGCCCAGCCCAGTGGTTTTTAGAACGTAAATTAAATGCGCTTTCCCAATCGGCTACTCCGATGATATTTGGAAATGCCTTACACGCGATTGCCCAAGGTTTATCAACCGGAGAAATCGAGCACGATATTTCTGCTATCGATGATCAACTAGATCGACTATGGCCAGGCATGGGATACGAAGCCGCGTGGGAGAGTTCGCGTGAGCGGAGCGCAGCCCATGATGCATCGGTGCGACTTTTAACTTGGATGCTGAACCACAAAGATCATGTGAGTATCACTGAGTCTGGACTTTCTTGGAAAACCCAAGTTGCTGTTGAAAATCCAGACGGTTCAACGCGCGAAGTCGACATAGCAATATCAGGACGCGCAGATCGAATTGAATTCACCGAAAACGGAATCATGATTTTCGATTTCAAAACCAGTAAAGATGCCAAAAAGAGTAAGGACTTGTTTACAGACGTACAACTAGCTTTGTACACATTCTTGCTCGAGCACGGAAACTTCACGCAAGACGATGTGATTGTTTCGCGTGATCCAGAACAAGAAGTTAAAGGTGCTGCTCTAATCCAATTGCGGGTGAGCGAAAAAGATAACCCAGATCTTGCATTGGTTCAACAAGTCTCACCCGAGACTCACGATGAACATTCATCGATTTCGCTCACGCAACGAATGGGCCAAGCCGCTCTGATTGTGCTTGATGAACGTTACGAAGCGCGCTACGACGATCAAAAGTGCAAGTTATGTAAAGTCCGAATGTTGTGTCCTGCCACACCTGAAGGAAAGCAGGTGTTGTCGTGAAAGAAATCAAAACATCGGACTTAACTAAAGTTCTTGGTTTTAACCCAAGTGCAGAACAGTTGGCGGCGATCATTTCTCCACTAGAACCGAGCATGATTGTTGCCGGTGCTGGTACTGGCAAAACGACAGTTATGGCTGGGCGGATTGCTTGGCTGATAATGACGCAACAAGTTGCGCCAGATCGAATCCTTGGTTTAACTTTCACCACCAAGGCAGCAAATGAGTTGCTGACCAGAGTTCGAAGCTTTTTAAAGGCAGCACTTTCGTACCTACCAGATGATTCTGGGCACGCAGACTTAGGCGAACCTATTATTTCTACTTACAACGCATTTGGTTCACGTCTTCTAAAGGAGCATGCACTTCGACTTGGGCTCGAGCCAGATGCCCGCGTTGTAGTTGACGCCACGCGGTATCAATTGGCAATGCGAGTAGTTTGTCAATCCAGTCATGACTTAGGCGGACTCGGATACAGTCCAACAACTGCAGTGACTGAAATGTTAAAGCTCGATGAGCAATGTTCAAACTATTTGGTGGATCCAAATTTAATTGTGGAAAACGATACCCAGAGATTACTTGGCCTGGAGCAGATTGAAAAAAAGCAAGAACTAACGCATGACATGATCAAGACTTGTAAAAAGCGAATTGCGCTTGCAAAGTTGGTACTGGATTTCCGGCAAGCCAAAATTTCAAATGATGTGATTGATTACGCGGATCAAATTCGCCTTGCAGCGCAAGCGGCGCAAAACTCACAAGCCATGCGAGACATTTTAAAAGAGCAATTCCAGGTAGTTCTATTAGATGAATATCAAGACACATCGCTATCTCAAAAAGTTTTACTACAGGAACTATTTGGTCAAGGTCATTCAGTAATGGCAGTTGGTGATCCGTGCCAAGCAATTTATGGCTGGCGTGGTGCCGAAATTACAAATATGGAGAATTTTAAGTTCGATTTTAAGCGACAGGTTGCAGGTGCATTTGAACCAGCACAGATTTATAAATTGACAGCGAATCGCCGTTCTGGAAAAAATATTCTCACCGCAGCAAATTCACTAAGCAATAAGTTGCGAGAAATTCACCCCGAAATCGTTGAATTAGTACCAGCTGACGATGCAAAACCTGCTGGGGAAATTCACACCGCACTGCTTCCAACATTTGCAGATGAAGTTGAGTGGGTAAGCGAACAAATTTCAAAACTTAAACCAATCAAGAGCTGGAATGAAGTTGCCATTCTCTTGCGTGAGAAAAAGAATGTTCAGTATTACGTAACTGCGCTAGAAGCCAGAGGGATTCCGGTTCAAGTTATTGATCCTGGCGCGCTGGTAAATCTGCCCGAAGTTCGTGAAGTTGTAAGTTACCTAGAAGCTATTTATGACCCAACCGCAAACCCAGCGCTGGCGAGAATTTTGCTAAGTCCACGCTGGCAGATCGGTTCCCGGGATCTGGCAATCCTTGGGCGGCACGCCTCTGAATTAGTTCGGGTAGAAGTAACACCTGAAATGCCAATTGAGGTTCAACTTGATCACATTGTTTCTGCGGTTGATAAATCTCAACGAGTAAGTTTGCTTGATGCATTAGAGCTCGTGGGTGAAGATGACTCGCTACCTTATTCACCCGAAGCCAAAGTTCGAATGATTGAACTTGCTGGCCAACTTAGAATGTTACGAAAATTTTGTAACGAGTCTGCAATTGATTTGATTTCGCGAATTATTCGAGTAACTGGAATTGGAATTGAATCTATGGTTCTGGCTTCCCCAGAAGGTTCAACGCACTTTGATCGGCTAGCTGCATTGCTAGACCTTGCGGGTAATTTTAGAAATCTCGAAGGCGACTCTAGCGTTGCGGCTTTCTTGGAGTATTTGCGAACTGGGCAAAGATTTAATTCACTTGTTGAGGCAGATGTCACGCTCAGCGAAAATGCAGTAATAGTTATGTCGATCCACAAATCAAAGGGTTTGGAATTTCCAATTGTGGTAATTCCCGATTTAACAGTTGGGGTTTTTCCTTCAGCGCCAAAAGATCGGCATTGGCCCAAGAATGCCTTTCGAATCCCAACGGATTCACTCGGGGCTCCGATAAATCCATTGTTGCCAGATTTTCCTAGCCCATCTGGCCCACGTGGTGTGGATTTCAAAGCCTTCGCAACGGCTGCCGGCGAACTTGCAATTATCGATGAGCGTCGTTTGGCTTATGTTGCCATAACTCGAGCCGAACGAATGGTTATCGCAAGCGGTTCTTGGTGGGGGCCAACTCAATCAAGACTGCGCGGGCCAAGTGATTTTCTAATTGACTTGCATGACTCTGCAGCAGATCCAGATATTTGGACGCCTGCTCCTGATGTGGATGCAACAAATCCGTTGTTATCGGATGTTCAGTATTTAACTTGGCCAGCACAGATAGATCCAGAAAAGCAGTCACAAATTAAAATCGCCGCCGATTTGGTCAACGCTGCTGTCACCAAATTGCATGATGAATCAGGATTAACTACTGAAGAAATCAATTTGGTTGCGTCGTGGCAACAGGACATTGACGCTTTGGTTTTACAATCAAGTCAAAATGAGGGCAGCGAAAGATTGGTTCGTCTTCCAAATTCGTTATCCGCAAGCCAATTGATCTCACTGACCACTGACGAAGAAGTTTTCTTAAAGTCCTTAGTTAGGCCAATGCCCCGCAAGCCATCAAGTGCGGCGGATCGGGGAACTAATTTCCACTCTTGGGTTGAAACTTTTTATGGCAGTCGGACATTGATTGACACAGAAACCCTCTCGGGCGCGATGGATGATGAAATTTATACCGATGAGCAAATGCAGGCGCTCAAGTCCGCATTTGCTTGCGGTCCATTCGTTGATCGGACGCCGGCATCGCTAGAACTTCCATTTGCTTTGGTGCTGGGCGGCAGAACTCTGCGCGGTCGATTAGATGCTCTGTTCACCGGCACATTAGAAGATCCGACCGCTAGTGATAGTTGGTTGGTTGTGGATTGGAAAACTGGAAAACCAGGGTCGGCAAACGATCTCCAACTCAGTATCTATCGGCAAGCTGCAGCCCAAACCCTTGGAGTTAATCCAGAGCAGATTCAAGCAGCCTTCTACTACGTGGCAGATCAAGTAGTTGTAGCGCCACCAAACTTGCTATCCCTTGCTGAGCTAGGTGAACTTATTTAATTTCAACAACTAGTGCGCAATGATCGCTGATTGCTAATGGCATTACCTCTGCCGATTCTCTTGCTGACTTGATCGTTTCATCACTTAACCCGTGGGAAATGATGTGATCAAACTGAATCCGTGGTTTGAAGGTTGGGTATGTCGGCAAAGTAGCGAGCGAATCCCAGCGAGACACCAGATTGGCAAGTTTCCCAGGCAAGTTAAAGTCACCAATGATTAGTACTGGATTAGTTCGACCACTTAAATGTTTTGTTAGTTTTCTTAGTTGTTTAACGTTGTAGCCAGGCACGAAACTCAAGTGAGTATTTGCGACAGTAATAAGTCCTAGGGGAGTTTCCACGTCCGCGATAATCGCAAGACGCGGCTCATCCGATACTTTCATTAGTCGCGGCCGCGGATCGCTCGGCACTAATAACGGCAGCGAAAGTGGCGCTGGCTTAAATCTCATAACTTCAATATTTGTAAGCGGGTATCGCGACGCTAAACCAATTCCGTAATGGGGCTGATCATTTTCAGATTCTGAATCTTGGTGTGAGTGAATTTGTGAGTCTGTTGCATCTTCCCAAGTTTCTCCGGGAGTACCAATAACTGCTGGCGCATAAACCCAGTAGGGAAGTCCGATTGCATCAGCCACAGTCTTAGTTTGATGTTCGTAATTGCTACGAAGTTGTTGTCGGTCGACTTCCTGTAATCCAATGAGATCAGCCGAAACTGATCTAGCAACCTCAGCCAAGCTAGGAACATTTAGTGGGTCAAGTAGCGGGATTCCATGAAGTAAGTTCCAAGTCGCAACTCTCATATCTGCAGACTATTGGCAAGCGCGTATGATCGCTACTTGTGGATACCTTGATGAACGATCTGCCGCTGGCGCGTTTCGCTGTTGATCGATTGGCGGAATTACGTACTAATCCACAGTGGTTTGAACAAGCTTGGGCAGCAGATAACACCAGAGTTTTAGTTTTGCACGAGCGCAATATTCCGGTGACAGATGAACAATCAATAGTTTGGGTTAAGCCTTGGTCACTTAAAATGTCCAAGGAACCTGCCGAGCAAGTTGCATTATTTTTGGGTGCCGACGATGACCACACTTACATCGCAATCATGGAAGATGAAGTCGGCTTAACGGACGTGAACTGGGCAAGTCTGCGCGATGTTGGAGCGGCACTTTCGGCAAAAGATGTTGGACTTGCTACCGCTGCTATTGCACTTGCTGCTTGGCATGAAGGACATCAGTACTGTCCCAAGTGCGGAGCTAAGACAACTGTTGCATTAGCTGGCTGGTCGCGTAAATGTAATGTTCATGATTCCGAGCACTACCCACGCACTGAGCCTGCAATGATTGTGGCGGTTGAAGATCTTGCTGGACGCATTTTGTTGGGCCGCCGCCGGGAATGGCCAGAAGGCTGGCTCTCTACCTTGGCTGGCTTTGTTGAAGCCGGAGAATCCTGTGAAGCGGCAGTGATTCGCGAGGTTTACGAAGAATCTGGAATTCATGTTGACTTGCAGTCCCTCAAGTACATGGGATCCCAACCTTGGCCATTTCCAGCATCACTCATGCTTGCGTATCGCGCGATCGCAACTAGTACTGAAGTTGAAATGCATGATGATGAAATGACCGAAGTCCAATGGTTCTCCAGAGAAGAATTCATAACGGCCTGTAGCGCGGAAACTCTTAAAATTCCAAGCCCAGTGTCAATTGCCTTTAGACTCATCCAGTCTTGGTACGGTGAAGATATTCCTCTTCAATGGTGTCGGAATTAGTAAGTCGTAAATAACTAAACGAGTTCGGAGAAATCATGAGTGAAAAAGTAACTATGTACAGCACCCCGTGGTGTGGTTATTGCCAGAGATTGAAAGCTCAAATGGGTCGCGAAGGCATTGAATACAACGAGATTGACATCGAACAAGACCCAACTGCCGCAGATTTTGTCATGGGTGTAAACGGCGGAAACGCTGTTGTGCCAACATTGGTGTTCCCGGATGGATCAACCAGAACTAACCCAAGCATTGGCGAAGTTAAAACGTTACTAGGGCTCTAATCCTGCCGTTTCCTTACCCAACCTGTGGTGTGCCGAGCAGGTTGTCACAGGGGCTTGGCACAATAGGGCAGTGTCCGACATTCTCGATGCCTTAGATGAGCAGCAGCGCGCCGCGGCCGAATGCGTTTCGGGCCCGGTGGCAATCTTTGCAGGTGCTGGCACGGGCAAGACCCGCACCATCACGCACAGGATTGCCCACGCGGTAGCAAACGGCGTCCATGATCCAAGTCAAACTTTGGCCGTAACTTTTACCACTCGAGCAGCAGGTGAACTTCGTAATCGCCTTGGGCAACTTGGGGTCTCAGGTGTGCAGGTTCGAACTTTTCATAGTGCTGCGTTAAGGCAACTCAGATTCTTTTATCCGCAATTTTTTAATTCCAACCTTCCAGATTTAATGCCAAGTAAGTTTCGCTTTGTGGCCGATGCCGCGACCCTTTGTCGCGTTGCAAGTGACAAAGATTCAATTCGAGATATAGCCGCAGAGATTGAATGGGCCAAAGTAAACATTCTTTCGCCAGATGCTTATCGCGAAAAAGCAGTTGAAGTCAGACGAGATCTAAGTGGCGATCTGACGATCGAAAAAGTATCAAAAGTTTTCGAAGTTTACCTAACTCGTCTTGATGAAGCTCATGCCATGGATTTCGAAGACGTATTGCTGCTTACGACGGCCATGATGGAAAACTACTCAGAAATGGCAAACGCTGTGCGTAAGCAATATCGTCATTTCACGGTAGATGAATTTCAGGACGTCAGCCCAGTTCAATTCGAATTACTCAGCCTTTGGCTGGGGGAACGTGATGATGTTTGTGTTGTGGGCGATCCGGCGCAGACGATTTACTCATTCTCTGGCGCAACCTCTAAGTACTTGATTGATTTCAAAACTCACTTTGCGCGGACTCAAGATTTTCAGCTAAGTCACTCCTACCGAAGCACCGAACCGATTATCGCGATAGCAAACCAAGTACTAGCTAAGGATGCAACTAGTCCCGTTCGCTTGATTTCCCAGCGTGGCAAAGGCCCGGCCGCGACTGTGACTGCTTATGCAAACGATGAAGAAGAAGCCAAATTAATTGGCGGCCAGATTTTGTCGCTGATCTCAAAAGGAATTGCGCCACGAGATATAGCCGTCCTTTATCGAATCAATAGTCAATCTGAAATTTTTGAAGCAGAGCTAAGCGCTTTAGGTGTGCCAATTTCGCTACGTGGCGCTGAGCGATTCTTTGAGCGCGTCGAAGTAAAGAATGCCCTATTGCATCTGCGGGCCGGATTACACGTAACTGGGACTAAAGCAATGGCAGAAACAGTTCGAGATATTTTGATTTCGGTTGGTTGGAAAGCTCAAGCTCCAGACAGCGGGCGAGCAGCTCGGGAAACTTGGGAATCACTAAACACGATTGTAGATTTGGCGGATGAACTTCAAGCTAAAGATGCAACCGCACAACTGCCAGATTTTGTAAAGTCACTGGACCTTCGAAGCGAAATGGAATTTGCTCCTAGCGCTAATGCGGTAACTCTGGCATCAATTCATGCGGCAAAAGGTTTGGAATGGGAGGCAGTTTTCGTTGCTGGAGTGAGCGAAGGCTTACTACCAATTTCGCACGCGACTACTGCAGTTGAGTTCAATGAAGAACGAAGACTTCTTTATGTGGCCATGACGCGAGCAAAAACTCATTTGAACATTTCCTGGGCCAAATCTCGCCACACTGACGGCAAGGGATACCGCGAACAATCAACTTTGTTACGTGATTTAAAGTTTTAGTTTTTTGCTTCCTCAGCAAAGCCAGGAACCCATTGCGCGAATTCGTCACGCACCGAAAACTCTGATTCCAACTGACACAAAACCCCAATGCTGCCCAACCAAACCCGATGAATCATTACGTAGTTGGGTGGCAAATTGATTTTCATCCCGATTGACCAGTCGGCATTGCGCGGATCACTCGTTCGCTCAAACTGCTCACGGATCCAGTCGCGACTGTGTTTGAAAACGGGAACTTGAGCTGGTTCAGTGAACGGGCCAAGGTAGTCAAGGAGTGATTGCGGGTTCAATTCAATACCAGGTCGGATAAAGCCTTCTTCGCGAAGCCCAGCAACGACGGATTCAGAGTCGCCAACTAAGGCAATTTTTAGCAAGATACCCATTGCTGGTGGCAGACCGTCAGGAAGTTCTGCGGTTGCTCCGAAGTCCAGGATGGCCAGTCTGCCATCAGGCATTACCTTAAAGTTTCCCGGATGTGGATCGGCATGCAAGAGTCCAACTTGGGTTGGGCCAGAAAGCAAGAATCGCAAATACATTTTGCCAAAGTGATCGCGCTCTTCCTGGGTCCCAGATTCAATTAAGCGAGCAAGTGATTTGCCTTCAACCCATTCGGTAACAATTACATTTTCCGCTGCTGCTAAAACATGCGGGATGAAGTAATCGGGATGGCCATCAAATCCCACCGCGAACTTTCGCTGCACTTTGGATTCATGGAGATAATCAAGTTCTTCAGCGACACAATCTGTGAGTTCACGCAAAATTGCTCGAACATCAATACCGGGAAAGAAGCCAGCAAATAATCGGCCAAATCGAGAAAGTTGTTGCAGGTCAGCAAGTAACGCACCAGATGCGCCTGGGTACTGAACCTTTACCGCAACGTCGCGGCCATCATGCCAAACCGCGCGGTGTACTTGCCCGATTGAGGCAGCAGCAGCGGGTTCGTCGTCGAAGTAAGTAAATCGCTCACGCCAGTTTTCGCCCAGTGATTCACGAAGTACTTGGTGAACTGATTCGATCTCCATCGGCGGAGCTGAGTCTTGCAACTTGGTAAGGGATTCGCGATACGGGCCAGCTACATCATCTGGAAGTACCGATTCAAAGACACTGAGGGCTTGTCCAAGCTTCATGGCGCCACCCTTTAGTTCGCCAAGGACACTAAAGATTTGCTCGGCAGTCTTGGCCTGGGCTTGTGATGTGGCATCTTGAGCGGACATACCCCCAAGACGCTTACCAAGACCTAGCGCGCGCCGACCTGCATGTCGAAGTGGCAATGCTGCAATTCGAGCACTACGGGTTAGGCCACTTTGGGATAAATCGCTCACACCTAATTGTCAGGCAGTTAAGTCCCATCGGCATCCGCAGAATGGGTGAAAATACGTGGGATAGGTCTCAACGAAGCCCAGCCCTTTTTCTAATTGGTACAGGTGCGCATTCGAGGTATCAAGTTGATCTACCCAGCCAGAGACGATCTGCACTACCTGCGTTGCGGTATTCAAAATCAGGGAAATACTCGCGCTGTCTAAAGCTGGATTTTTTGACACCTGCAAGTCAATCAGCGGCCACTCTGGATCTTGATCACAACGATGTAGGTGTAAACACCGCAGGCAAGGAGTTTGACCAGGTTTAATTACTGAACTTATTAAGCTCACGTTTGCACTTGTATTAGCAAACAAGTGCGGGGTGTCCGATGCAACAAACTGATCTGCGCTAGTTGAAGAAATCCAGGGAAAATCCGCACGCTGATCCGGCAGCAATATTTCGATTTTTCGATCTGCTCGAAAGCGTAAGGAATTTTTATGCGCAGATGCACCTTGGATCATCCGCTCCATCACGTTCTTAGCTACAGAATCACGACGAAGTCCAATGTCAATCCTGGAGGCGCCCCAAGGCGTTAAGTCAGATTCTGTAACTAAGGCTGGATCATGAACCGTTACGTTGGGAAATCCTGCGCTAGTCAACAGCAGGCACACCGTCATGCCAAGGCGACCAGCGCCACGAATCGAAACCTCAGAACGTATTCTTCGATTGATGTACTCCAAATCCCCTGAAGTTTCGCGTGCGAGGTTTAAGCGTTGGATTTCACTTACTGGATTTTGCTGGCTGTGGGTGGCAGCTATCGGACCAGGTTCAACTAGGCCAAGATCGATCAGGTTGTTAAGAAAATTCTGACTCGAATTAAGGTCATGCCCTTCTGCAACCAATCTCTGGCAAACATCAGAAACCGAATGTGCTCCAGTTAGGAGGTTTGCGATAGTTTTGCCAACTTTTTTGTCGATAATGATTGCAGATTTTGGGTTAATACCAATTTGCACATGCGTCGGTCCTCGCTCATACAGTCGAACGCCTGGAGCCAACTTTGGGTTTGTAATTTTCATTTATGAAGTTTGTCGATGACGTCGTGTGTAAGAAATCAACGTTCCACAATTGATCTGTGTTAACCAAATTAAACAAAAACCTAATGGGGATAAAACTATTTTTTTTCCACATTCGGTGGACAACATAATGCCTGATAAATGAGCATATTCACACGGTCACAAGCAAGGTATCCCCAAGTTGTTCACTATCCATCCACAGATAAATTGGCAACTATCCCCAGTCAGTCCCCAGCCTTGTCCACAGCAAAAATCGTGATTTTCTGTGTTACGTTGCGCAAGCAGGTTGAATGCGCGTAAATTTCACGAGTTGAAGCTCTCGAGATAACGAGCCGACATTCGCAAGGGGAAGGCGAATGTTTGAGCACGCGGCTCGAGAGCTTCATCATTTTCTGCAGGCAGTTGGACTAGCCTTAAGTTTTGTGACCGAACAAAATCAACCATCACTCTTCGATCTAGAAGACGGCTTTGCAGTATCGAACTTGAATTCCCTGGCCGGCGACGCGGTAGAATTTGTTTACCAGCGAACTGATTTAACGAAAGTGGAAGTTAAGCGCAGCAAGCGGGCAAAGCGAAATGTAACTGCCTATCGCGACAATGATAAAACCGTGGTTACGGTGCCAACCAGAATGGCAAAGCGCGATATCGATGCTTACGTTGCTGAATTAGTAAATCGCCTTGATGACCGGGATGAGCGCTCGAGTTCTCAGCAAACCTTGGAGGATCGAGCCCGCGTACTTTCGCGCAAGTATTTGGGCCAAGACTTATTTGAAACTTATAAAGTGCCAGTCAAGATTCGATGGGTTACAAATCAAAATTCGCGCTGGGGATCGTGCACGCCCGATGAAGGAACTATTCGACTGTCACATCGCATGCAACGGATGCCAAGTTACGTAATCGATTCCGTTATCGTTCACGAGCTAGTTCATTTGCTAGTTGCCGATCACAGTCCAGCGTTTTATGAATTGATGAATAGGTATCCTCAACATGAAAAAGCAAAAGCATATTTAGATGGGTACTCTCACGCCCAACAATATTTAAAACCTGAATAGTGCAAAACTGATTTCCAGTGTTTTAGTTAGGAGTCGGTTTCCAGATCCTCACTTGAAGATTCAATAGCCTTATTCAGTTCCGCCATTAAATCTTCGCTGCCAGTTGCAAGAAAGCCGTCAATGTCGTCGATATCAGAGTCGCGAGGCAGCAAGTCGGGGTGAGTCCACAGCAGATCTCGGGCTGCAATTCCTTGAGTGTCTGCGAGTCGTTGCCACAATGCAGCAGCCTCACGCATTCGACGGGGTCGCATTTCCAGTCCGATTAGCCCGCCGAAGACTTTTTCGGCTGGACCGCCAGCTGCCCGCCTGCGTCGGAACACTTCTTCAAGCGCTACAGCAGATTGCAGTCGCATTCCAGCGGCCTGGATCACCACGACAGTTACCCACCCTTCCATCAGCGCCAAGAGCAGCTCAAGACGGGTTAGTGCAGCAACTTGCTCAGGTGTTTGAGTCGGTTCAAATAGCGATGAAGTCATCATGTCGTTGATGCTGTCTGGATTGGTTGGATCAATTTGCGTCATTGCTTGTTCGATTGCGCTGGTATCGATCTTCACGCCTCTGGCATAGTCTGAAATTGCAGCCATCAATTGGGACTGAATCCAAGGCGCAGCGGTAAACAACCTCTGATGCGCTAGTTCGCGCAATGTTATGTAAAGCCTTGCCTCAGATTCATCGATTGATAATCCTTGAATAAACGCATTTGTGTTTGAAACAACTAACCCAGGCTTCCCTGAAGCATTAAGTGGAATCCCGACATCGGAATTACTTAAAACTTCCGTTGTCATTTGTCCAAGCGCTTGACCAAATTGGGTGCCAAACATAGTTGCGCCCATTGATTTTGCCATAGCCATCAGCGGACCCGTGATTGAAGCAAAGTCAGGCGAGGCCAAAGTCTCTCGAAGGTTTGCTGCAACTTCATCAGGCAGACTGGAAAGCAATTCATCTGGAATGTTGAGCATCCCGGATTCATCGCCTGCGGGTAGCAGTCCCGTCATAACGCCAGCCATGGCATCGGCAACTGGTTGCACTACAACTTTCCATGAATCAAAAGTTGAAGCCAGCCACTGCGTGCGGGTTACGCCGTCAATGGTGTGCCCGGCACTTGGAATCGTAGTTGCATCGTTTAGCCACAAGTCCGCTAAGTCTGAAGCAGCACGTAACTTTTCATTATCTGAATCATTTACTTGCGGATCGCCAGATTTGGTTAATTGCTGATCTGCAGCCGTGTGTGCGCTGGTCCAGTTGACAGAGCCGCCCGATGGATCCCCACCATTGCGAAGCATACGTCCCATGTTTTCCAGCATGTCTGCCAGATCGTTGTTATCGTCGCCACCAGGGGCAAATCCAAATGGCATGCTCATTTTTCCTGCTTGTCTGCTTACGCCTAGGCCAAGATTTCCGAATACTTACAAGGGTATGCCCCCGATTCGCTAACGCTAATCATTTTGGAACAAGCCCGCGGCAAACATTTATGAATTTCACGTACGCTGTAAGTCTAAGAACCAAATTTCTATAGGGAAATGGCCATTGCATGCGACCAAAGTTAAAGCCCACACTGACGTGGTCACTTTTGATTTTGCTGGGTGCAGCAATGTTTATCCCAGTTCCTTATGTAATGACTTCGCCTGGTCCAGTGTTCAACACAATAGGCAAAATAAAAAACGTTGAATTAATTTCAATTTCTGGAACGCAGACTTATGCAACAGCGGGTGCCTTGGATATGACTACCGTCAGTGAATACGGGGGTCCACAACAGGGGTTAGACGTGTTTCAGGCCATCTGGGGTTGGATTAGTCCAGATCGGCGAGTAGTGCCGCGAGAAGCGATATACCCCGCTGGTGAAACCCAAGAACAGAACACTGCAAGAAACGTCGAGTCTTTCAGCACCTCACAGAGTTATGCGATTGCAGCCGCCATGGACTACTTAAAACAACCAGTAACTGAAAAAGTTGTCGTTACAAGCGTTGGTTCAGATACTCCGGCCCAGGACAAACTTCGGGCTGGTGATGAAATTGTTGCGGTTGATGGCGTCACAATGAAATCTCCAAAGCAAGTTGTTGCGACCGTGCGTGATAATCCGATTGGAACCGAATTAATTTTTTCTGTGGTTCGTAGTGGTTCCAAACTTGATGTTGCTGTCAAAACAGGTGCCCACCAAGATGACCTAACAACTAATCAAGATGAGTCGAAAATTCCATACATTGGAATCGGACTCGACCTAAATTATTCTGCTAACTTTAAAATCGATTTTGGCGTCACCGGTGTGGGTGGGCCAAGCGCAGGCACAATGTTCGCAATTGCAATCATCGATAAGTTAACACCTGGCGCATTGACCCAGGGCAAAATAATCGCAGGTACCGGCACCATCGACCCAACTGGAAAAGTTGGCAATATCGGAGGGATTCAACAAAAGTTGATCGGTGCGCGGGATGCAGGTGCTGTGCTATTCCTAGCGCCTCAGGGTAATTGTGATGATGTAGTTGGCCACATCCCTGCTGGGTTGGCGGTTGCTTCAATTAATACGTTAGCTGACGGTGTGGACGCAATTGCGGCTTTTAACTCGGGTAAAGCTGTTAATGAGTGCGTGAAATAGAATAAAGATTCAGCTAAGAAAGTAGGAGAACATGAATGAGATTTCAGCTATCGAATTATTAGCGATCTATAAGAACGTATCGGTAATTGATGTTCGTGAACTTGATGAATATGTTTCAGGACACATACCGGGCGCGATTCACATCCCACTTTCAACAATTCCAGTTCGCCAAAATGAAATCGATAAGTCAAAGACACAGTATTTGATTTGTGAAGCTGGAGGCAGATCTGCCCAGGCTGGAAAATTCTTAGAAGAACAAGGGTTTGACGTTGTGAATATTGCAGGTGGGACCGGAGCGCTGCGCCAAATTGGTACGCCTTTGAATCAAGGCGAACAACCTTAATTTCACCGAACTATATTTCTATTCAGCAAAAGTGGCTTCCACCGCATCATTTAGTCGAGTGACTAAATTCGGCGCGACCGCAACTACGTCGGCTGAATCATGAGTTCGATAGCGCAACGCATTCAAATTTTGGCCGGTACGTAGCACTGCACTAACTATTCGTACATCTCGCCGTTCGGGATGATCCGATGCAGCTTGCACCAATGCGGAATCATCATTGGATGGTAAATCTGATTCGGCCGAAGGCGGCAGCACGATTCTTTCGAGAACCACGATCGCTCCGACTACATCATCTGGCCAGGCAATGGTGGCCAGAAGTTCATCAAGTTCTAAGGCATCCTCAATCTCTTGCTCAACGGAGGTGAGGGGCATCTCGGGACTTATTCCAAGTTCATTGGCCAATTCCGGGTTCGCGGAAAGCAGATTGGCCGTAGGTACTAAGGCAAAAAGTCGAATTGGCTGATCCCAACCTGCACTGGCAACGTGATCTTCAACTTCTCGCAGTAAGGGTTCAAGGTTTGAGGCAAAATCCATAGGGTAAGTCTGCCGTATGTGGAGCCTGATATTTCAACGTAAGGTAATAACGTGAGCATAAAAATGGATCGTCCTCGTCGTAGCACTCTGGGAATAACTCTTACGGTTCTAGCCATTCTGTTTGTTGCATTTTCGTTTTTTGCTGGGTTTTACATCGACTGGCAGTGGTACGGGTCGGTTGGTCGCACTGACGTCTATACCAAGCAACTCACAATCCGAGCGATTCTATTCTTGGCGTTTGCAGTTATTACCTCGATTAGTGTCTGGGGCGCCGCGACACTGGCACATCGCGCTCGCCCGCTTAACTTGCCCGCAACGCCAGAGGAATTCGCACTTCAAAAGTATCGCGAAGGTCTGGATCAATTTCGCCGAATTGTTTTCACAGCTGGCCCAATTGCGTTCGGTATCTTGACTGGGTTGTCAGCCTCGAGCCAATGGAAAACTTTCTTGCTGTGGAGTAATTCAACTCCCTTTGGTCAGACTGATCCGCAATTCGGCAAAGACATTTCGTTTTATGCATTCCAACTTCCATTTCTGAAATTCTTTCTAGGATTTGGATTTACGATCCTGGTTGTTTCTTTGATCACAAATGTCGTGGTTCACTACGTTTATGGTGGCTTGCGAACAAGCATTTCGCAGTCAACAGATTCAGCTCGACGTCACTTGTTATTTTTCCTTGGGACGCTCGCGTTACTGAAGGCTGGCGCGTACTCGATCGATAAGTTTTCTTTGGCAACAAAATCAGATGCATTGATTACTGGGCTGAAGTACACAGATGTGAACGCAGTTGTGCCGGCTAAAACTATTTTGACTTACATTGCCCTTGTCACTTCAATTCTTTTCTTTGTTTCGATTTTCCGAAAAGGTTGGTCACTACCGTTTATTGCCTTCGGCGCGATGCTTGGTGCCTCGTTTGTCATTGGCGGGTTGTACCCATCCTTCGTTCAACAATTCCAAGTGAAGCCTTCAGAGCTTCAGCGTGAAACTCCCTACATTCAACGAAATATTGATTCGACACTTTCTTCATACCGGCTCAAGGACGTGAAGTTCTCGGAATATGCAGCAATCGACAACCCTTCTCTTGCCTCGCTGACCAAAGACGCAGGAACTCTTTCAAACATAAGGTTGCTTGATCCAGCTTTAAACTCACCAACGTTTAGCCAACTGCAGCAGATTCGTGGCTTCTATGCATTCCCAAGCACCCTTGACATCGATAGATATCTAATTGATGGAGTTAAGCGTGGAACCGTTATTGCGGTTCGCGAAGTAAATCTAAAAGGTGTTGCGGACGATCAACGGAACTGGCTCAACGACCACATGGTTTTTACCCACGGCTATGGTGTGGTGGCTGCCTATGAAAATACTTCCCAAACTGACGGCGCACCAAAGTTTGCTGAGAGCAACATTCCACCGTCGGGCACTCTCAAGATTGATCAACCCCGCGTCTACTTTGGCGAGCAATCTTCGGCATATTCAATCGTTGGCAGCGATGGAAGCCAACCACCGATTGAACTTGATTATCCAGACGACAAGAGTGCGAACGGACAGACCAACAATACGTATGCAGGTTCTGGCGGCGTCCCAATTGGAAATGTTATTCAACGGGCAATTTTTGCCTTGAGTTATCAAGATCCTAATATTTTGCTTTCGAATCAAATTGGCTCACAATCAAAAATTCTTTATGACCGAGATCCAAAAACTCGGGTAGCGAAGGTGGCTCCTTGGTTAACACTTGATGGCGATCCTTACCCTGCTGTAGTTGACGGCAAAGTGCAATGGATTGTTGATGGCTACACAACGACAAATGATTTCCCGTATGCAGCTCGAATTTCCTTGCGAGATGCAACTGCAGATTCAGTAAACACCCAATCGGATTCATTTCCACTTAGTGCTGGAAACATTACCTATATTCGCAATGCAGTAAAAGCAACTGTGGATGCGTATGACGGAACCGTAAACATTTATGCGTGGGACGAAAGTGATCCGATCCTGAAGACCTGGAGCAAAGCTTTCCCTGGAGTCGTGCAACCTAAGTCTGCGATCCCGGCTGGCGTTCTAGATCACATTCGTTATCCAGAAGATATGTTCAAAGTACAGCGAGATGTGTTAGCAAAATATCACGTTGGTGATCCGCAGGCATTTTATTCTGGTCAGGATTTCTGGATCGTTCCAGAAGATCCAACCAAGCCAACCATTGGTCAAGCACAGCCACCGTATTACTTAACACTGCAGATGCCAGATCAAAAAGCGCCAACGTTTTCGTTAACGACCACATATGCGCCAACTAAACGTCAAACCTTGGCAGCATTTATGTCTGTCAATTCCGACAATGGCGATGATTACGGAACCATCAGAGTTCTGCAACTTCCAAGAAACACAACTATCCCAGGCCCAAGACAAGTGCAGAATAATTTCGAATCTGACCCCGAAGTCGCCAAGCAACTCTCGTTGCTACGTACAGGTGGCTCTGACGTAGAGCTAGGTAACTTGCTTTCGCTGCCGGTTGGTGGCGGACTGCTTTACTTTGAACCTGTCTATGTCCGAGCTTCACAGGGCGGTGGTTATCCATTGCTTCGAAAGGTCTTGGTTTCATTCGGATCAAAGGTTGCCTTCGAAGATAATTTGGAAACTGCGCTTAAGAAAGTATTTACTGGTCAATCCACAATCCCAGTGGATCCAGGAAATCCTCAGACGCCAGGTACGACACCGGCCCAAGACCTCGCCAAAGCAATTTTGGATGCCAACAAGGCTTACAACGATGGGGTAACAGCGTTGGCAGCTGGAGACTTCGCGGCTTATGGAGAAGCGCAGAAGCGACTCTCTGAGGCGCTACAGCGGGCTACCGCAGCAGGAAGTCAGATTGCAGGAGAGAGTCTGGCTGTGACGCCAAGCGCATCGCCAATTGCTACTCCCGCACCTTCGCCAACTCAATAGCGAAATTAGCGATTTGGTTGGGCTGGAATCCTCGCGTATCCTTAACGAACCGACGCGGGGTGGAGCAGCTCGGTAGCTCGCTGGGCTCATAACCCAGAGGTCACAGGTTCAAATCCTGTCCCCGCTACTAAAAAGAAAAGACACCTTCGGGTGTCTTTTCTTTTTCCACGGCTCCCGGATTTGAGATTCCGAGCCAACACAGAAGTCGATGTTCCGAATGCAACACTTTTCACACAAATCATCTATGTCACTAAAGTGATGCGAAGTCATTGAGAGAAAACCTAAGAATTACCGACAATCCCGGTTAGATGCAGGACTAGCAAGAATGCAATAGTTCCACCAACTCGATATAAATTTCGCAGGCTTGGCCGTAAGTACCAGCGCACATCATTACTTTTTGGTTCTCTGCCGAACATGCTGAGGATTGCCACCGTGAGTAAAGGAAGCGGCACCAAAACGAAGGCCAATTTAGCTAACTTAGGGTCATCACCAACAAAACTATTTATGATTTTTACCGTGGATGCACCAACTACCAAACTAAAGATTAAACCGGGAATACCCGAGGGAATGATCTGATACAAAATTGGATAGTTGGGGAAGCGATCAGACTTAAGTGCAATCAGCGACGGAATTACGAACAATAAGGTTCCAGCAAACAGGTACCACTCAAACCCTATGAATGCAACGGATACAAACATGAAAACGCTGGCACGAACCGTAATTGCGAATATTTTTTGAAGTACTGACGAATCTGGCACTTCTGTTGGATGGATACGATTTAAACGTGTTGGTACGTATCTAACCGTTGCTTCTTCCAGCAAGATTCGCAACACCGTTGCACCTCCAATGAGCAGTCCAATGGATTTTGCAGAGTTTGCGATTGGAAGCGTTAAGCCAGCAAGTGCCGGCAGCACACTAACCATGGCTAAGACTGACCAGCCTGCCAAGAATGATCCGACTGCAAGGTCAATAGCACGTTCCCAGACATCTTCGAAGCTTTGCATCTTTTTACGCCTAAATTTCCGTGCACCATTGGCCAACAAGATCGGACCAAAACCAATCAGCATTACTCCCATGAGCATTCGCACGTCGGCAGCTGTGTGCTCTTGCCCAAGTGCCAATGCTGTCGCAATGAAAGTTAACATTCCAAGGAATCCAGCAAGCGAGTCAAATACACCCAACATTGCAATAACTCCAACAGTCACTGCAGATGGCGGCAAGATCGCACCTTCTAAAGAGATAGCGGATGTGAACCCCGTTCCTATCGCCACAATTGCTAGCGGAATAGTAAGCGATCCAAGCAGAGCTCTCAGATAAGCCCCATCAGAAATTAACGTTGACAGCAAAGGCGAAAATTTAGACGTTGCCACGGCTGCGTTATGAGTCGGCTTATCCATGAAGCTAAACCAACTTGCACTTACGATGGCCAGTTGGTCGCCTACGCCTGACTCAGTTGATTTAAATCCCCTGAGTTGCACATCAACGGTCGAAACACTTCCTTCGTCGGTGCTTTCTTGCGCTTCAGCCTGTGACTTCTTTCCTGATCCTGATCTTCCAGTTGCTCCAGCAGCAGCAGCTAAAGCGAGCGCGGTGACGACGGTACCTGCGACTCCAGCTGGATCATCCATCGGGGAGTAGGCAACAATTTCTGGTGGTGCTGCAACATTTGCTGGTTTAGCGGGCGTGGGTTTAGCGGGCGTGGGTTTAGCGGGCGCGGCTTCCACAGGCGCTGCTTCAGTCGGTGCTGCTTCAGTCGGTGCTGCTTCAGTCGGTGCAGTCGCTGGCGACTGCGATGCAATAGGTGTCGCCGAAAATTCTGGTTTTACAGCAATCAAAGTTGGCAATGGCGCAGAACCCTTCGCTACAACCACTCCAAGTCGAACAGTATGTATGCCGACGGAAGGATCCGCGGAAACGGCAAAAGCAGGCTGAGGGTTGAAGTTACGCAAAAACGCTGCCGGGGTATAGCTAGTCGGCGGCACGAGCGTCAACAACAATTTGTAACTGCCCGGTACCACAAAACTCATTGGTGGGAGAGATACGAGAACATTGGCAACGGCGGGTGCACTGCCTAAAAAGATCCAAGTTGAATCTGGAATTTGAACGTAGGCAAAACTAAGCGTGCCGATTGGTGTGTCACTTGGCGGCGTCAACTTAATGCCGATAGCGCTGCCTGGAAGCATTGCTTTCTGGTCGGTCATTAAAGTTTCAACATCGAATTTACTGTTCGAAAGGTCGTTAGTAACACCGATTTTGATCGTATTCGATGGTGCATCTACAATTCCGGAACTAATTAATCGGTCCTGAAGCACCTTATTCAAGGGCGATAGGCCAATGTGGTTCGCAGTCGATTCGAACGTGGTTGGAATAGTAGTTCCATTCGTATCCGAGTTCAGGGCTGGAATGAATACATCTACCGCATTGGAGGCAGGGGAGTGTCCACCAGAATTTATGGCGACGACTGTACCTTGATACGAAACTCCGACATGAACTCCATTAATTGTGCAAGACAAATTGGTTGTTTCACAACTAAGTGTCTCCAAGCTGGAAGTCAGAGTAGCAACATAGTTGACGGAAGCACCGCTGGCAGAATTATTTGGCGTGCGCCAGGTGAGCGTAACCTCCTCCGCGGAAATGATTGTTACCAAATTCGTTGGGCTTGTTGGCGCCTCAATTACTGGTGGTGAGGGCACATCCAAAATTGTGAATGCAGGATTACCGAGTTCAGTCCACGCGCTAGCAGAACCCTGTGCATCTTCATTTTGGATTCTCATGAAATAACTACCAGGACTAAATTGTGTGCCGGCATCACCAATTGTGTAGGTTCCTGCCTGTGTACCAACGGCATAAGTCTGTTGGCCTTGATCGGAAAGGTTGCTTCTAAATTCAACAATCGTTTCGGAGAAATCTGCATTTCTAGAAATTTGAATTTGATAACGCACAAATTGAGACGTATCAGGATCGCTTAATCGAAATGAGATACTTTTCCCAGACAATGAACCAGCAGATACCTCTATTCCGTTACGCAAATCACCTGAGATGTCCGTTATATTTTCGGGAGAAACATTTTCCGCCTGAGTAGTAAATGTATGCGCAGCCGAGGATATCTCCCCAATATTATTCCTGGCAATGACTCGCCAATAGTAGGAAGTTGATGCAAGCAGTTCATCAGAAAATGTGTACGAAGTACCCGTAACCTGCTTTGGGAAATCACCATTTAACATGGTTGAGAAATTTGAACTTCTGGAAACTAGTAACGTGTAACTCGTCGCGTCTGTTGAACTGCCCCACTCCAAAGTTGGTTCACGATCAACATCGATAGCTTCGTCTAGCGGAGAACTCAACGTCGGCAGACTTGGAGAACCAGAAACAGATAGAAAAATATTGTCGTACGGTCTCGATGTTTCGAGCTGATAGGTGCTTGTGTCTATGGAACTAGTTGGTATGAAGGTGATCGCTTTTCCTGACTGCAATGCAGGAGACAAAGTATTTGCTTTGTATTGATTTACATGTGAGCTTCCATTGCCTTTGATACCTACAGTTGCGGAATTTCCCTGCGATCGCTCACCACCAATAATGTCCCGATATTGAATTTGAATCACGTTGGTTGATTCGTACAAGATGGCCTGAAAAGTTCCAAATTGAATTGGAGAACGGTAAAAGTACATGTTTGTCCATTGCGCAACAAACTTTCTATGGGGTGCCTCACCAACCGTGGCATAGCGAATCTTGCTAGCACCATTGGTGTCAAGGTCATCCCAGAATGCGAAGATGCTGCGGTTTCGTCCAGAATTTGATAGCTCGCCATTCTCGCAGTGGCACGCCGGTCTGCTATTGTCTGCGAAGAATTGAAGGACTCCATTCGTTGTCAAGAAAGCATTTGATATGTCTTGTCCAAAAAAGGAAAAAGAAAAACCCAGCGGCAATTGATTTGAAACGAAGTCATCACCGTTCAGACCTGAATCGTTTCCAATGATCACAGTTTCATTCGATGCTGCAACCATGAAATTTAAACCCGGAGTAACTCCACTTGGAGATGCCAAAATCATCAACAATAACCCGGCAAGAGCAATTTTTAGGGTTCGAGTAAACATCGAAATCATATTGAGTCCCACCGCGGAATTTTCCAGAACACGGGCGCCGCTAAATCAGCGTCACCACTTCTAATTTTAACAATATTTAATGGACCCTAAACAAATTCTTAGTTAAGGGGGTTTACCCTATGCTTTGGAAACAGGGCTCAAGGGCTGAACTTCATGCATTTAGGTATTTTTTGCTCATTTACTACTTATTCACAACGTAATACGACAGTATGAGGCTATGGGTTTTAGATTTCGTAAAAGCATAAAGTTGATGCCTGGGGTTCGAATCAACTTCAGCAAGACTGGTATCGGTGCTTCTGTAGGTTTCAAGGGTTACCGGTTAACTAAGCGCGCTGATGGTCGAGTCCAACGCACACTTTCAATTCCTGGTACTGGAATTTCGCATGTCGAGTCCCACGCCGCTGGTGGCAGTTTTGGACAGGATGACCAAGTTGCAACTAACTCAGCTGAGCCGCGTAAAACTGCAGGCTGCCCCAATTGTGGACACCGCTACACAATTGGTAAGGCAAACTTCTGCGCTAAATGTGGCGCAACCCTCTGAGTCAAAAATCCATTTTTTACTAATTGATGGATTGGTCGATACCTCGGCTCTAATTAAAAAAGTTGTATCAGTGCAAAATAACGAGCGAAACTTGCCTGGTATTTCAGGAATGCAAGAAGGGCCAACCGTTTACTGGTTGGCCCTTCTTGTTTGAATTTCGGTTTAGCCAATTTCTTCTTTCATGACTGCCGCGAAACCTTCGGCACGACTCTTGCGAGCCCAGGCGATGAGCACCAATCCGATAACCATCCATACCCCTGCAATAAACAGTGGCAGGTTAAATGGATACGCAGGCATTGGAAGCACACATTTGTACAATACGTAGCCGAGTAATCCAACTGCTGTTACTGGCAAGATCAAGTGATACAAAGCGTTGAAGTCAGCCTTTGCCGTTGTAGTGAAGTAGCGAATTACGCCAACATTACCGAGTGCATAAACCACCATTGCGCCAACCGTTAATGTCGTTGCAGTGATACCAAAGGCGGTAACAGTTCCATACTTGAATCCAGAAACCAAAGCGATTACCAGGGTTACTCCACCAATAAACGAAACGGCGTTTGCAGGTGTTCGATGGGTTGGATGAACTTCGGCCAACTTAGATGACACTAGACCATTGCGACCCATGGACATGAGTACGCGACTACCTTGGTTGATCGTTGCTAGTGCACAAGCTAAGGATGAGTTGGTGATCGCGAAGAATATAATCAAACCACCGATACCAAACACTCGGTTTGCCAAAGTATCAAAAGGAGCTGGATCCGACGCAAAGTTTGCCAAATCCGGTACACCCCAACCAAATACTGTGGCAAATGACATCACTAAGTACAGCGTGCCAAGGATTGTCACGCTGATCATGATCGCCAATGGGATGTTTCGTCGAGGGTTATCAGTTTCTTCTGCCATAGGTGCCGCAGATTCAAAGCCAACGAAATTCAAAATACCGAACACCACGCCAAATCCTAAGATTCCGCTCCAGCCAGTAGGTGAAGCTGAAGGAATCAGTGCACCAAAATCAATGGCGCTATTTGGTTTAGCAAACAATGCAATTCCTAGGGCGACAAATATTGCGATCTCTAATGCACCTGCAATAAGGGTTACGCGAAGTGAGCGCTTTACGCCTGTGTACGCAAGAACTACTACAAGTCCAATCATGGCAATTTCGAATATTGACCAATGAACCTTTACGTTTAAATACTGTTCCGTGAGACTGCTTGCAATGCCTGCCCAGATTATGGTTACTTCTGCTGGCAAGATCAGTGCATAAAGGAAGTAGATCCAACCACTGAAAGCACCAGCTGTTGCGCCAAGTGACCGAGATAGATATGTGTAGTAACCGCCAGCACTTGGCATCTTTCGAGCAAACTGCACGATACTAGAGGCCACAAGCAACACTGCGAACATGCTCACGCCGTTAGCGATCCAAAGTGCGGCGCCGGCTGCAGCTATCTGAAGTGGGAAGTCATAAACAATTGCGGCGGCTGGGGCCATGTTGGTCATGTTTTGGAAAATGACCGAACGAAGTGACATGGTGCCAGTTTCGAGTTTCGTTGCCTGTTGTCCAGTTTTGAAACCGGAAATGACATCGTCATTATTTGTAGTCACTTACATACTCCTTTACATAGTTTGGTTGTGATGTGGTGATTAGTGCAGTCGTGCATCTGCTTCACTATGGAATCAGAATCTGTCGTAAAGCCTCTCCCTTTTCAAGATCAGCAAGAGCAGAGGCGGCTTCTTCAAGAGGTCGGCGCCCGGACACCATCTCTTCGAGTTTTAGATTTCCATCCATGTATTGGTCAACTAGCCATGGTATGTCAACGGCTGGGCGAATTGATCCATAGTTTGATCCGAGAATTCGTTGATCCGCCTCGGCAAGAGCCAGAGGTTCAAACGATGCGGTGGCTCCAACTCGTGGAAGTCCCACGATGACTGCCGCTCCACCGAGTGCAAGCATTCTTACAATTGCTTCGGTTGTACTCGGATGGCCAATTGCGTCGAAGGCAAAATCCACGCCCTCCTCAATTAATTCGCGCAGTGCTACTGCTGGATCGGCCTCACGCGCAACAACAATCGAATCAGTTGCACCTAAAGTTTTTGCAAGTGCAACTTTGTCAGGATTTATGTCAATTGCAACGATTCGGGAAGCACCAATCATTTTTGCGCCTTGCACAACTGAAAGTCCAACGCCGCCGCAACCAATAACAGCAACCGTGGAACCGGCTGGAACTTTTGCAGTGTTCTTCACTGCACCAACACCAGTTGCTACTGCGCAACCAACTAAAGCAATTAGATCTAACGGGGCATCTGAGCGCACTTTGATGGCGCCACTTGCGGGCACGACTGCGAAGTCTGCGTAAGACGAGACACCCAAGTAGTGATGATAAGTTTCACCATCACGTGACAAGCGACTAGTTCCATCGTGGAGTACACCATTTGGCGCCACGACAGAGGCCACAAGTGCACACTGTGCTTCGCGACCAAGTTTGCAGTACTTACAAACTCCGCAAGGTGCGACCCAAGACAAGACAACATGGTCACCGATCGCAAGATTTGTGACGCCTTCGCCAAGTTCAACTACTACTCCAGAACCTTCATGTCCCATCACAAGTGGCATCGGCAACTCCCACTCGCCGCGCTGGACGTGTAGGTCTGAGCCACAAACTCCAGCGCCAGCGATTTTCACCTTGACTTCGCCAGCTCGCGGTGCCTCGAGTGTGACTTCCTGGATTTCTGGCGCTTTTCCAACTTTTTCAAATACGACTGCGCGCATGTTATGAACCCCTAAGGTCAAAATGTGGTGTTTCTCAGCATGGCATAACCAGTGCGTCAAAGTGGCAGATTCAGGCACTTAGATACATTAGAGCCAATAATCTGAAGGTTTTATCCCATTGCTTGAAACCAATTTGGACAAAAGGGTGGTACCTGTCGAGCTCGAACCCACGGGGTGGTTTGGAGCATTTTTCAGAAGTTTCGGCCCAGTTAGGCGAGATCGGCTGCTTTAAGTTGACCCTTAATCACGAAAGCAGAATTTAAGATGCAGTTTTAAAGAAATCCCTCGGCTGCTAGGGCACTTAGGCCAGCCCGCAAAAACTCACGACGGGATTCAAATACTAGATAACGCGGTTGCCAGATCGGATCAAACTTAGAGTTGAATCTATAGAGAGTTTCAATTTGAACAAATCGAGATGCAAAGAGAAGTATTGCGCGTCCAATTATCGTTAAGGTCTTGGCATCTTGGCTCGCTCCTTCTTCCAGCAACTTCCTAAATGTTGCGAAATTTAGTGAAACCCTCTGAATTCCATTTGCTTTGCTCCACTCGACCAGTTCTGTGAGTAGCAACTCATTGATCCCGTTTGTGGCTTCTTTATGACGTCGCATGAAATCTAGTGACAACCCGTCATCTCCCCATGGAACGAAGGTCATGAAACCATAAATTTCGCCGTTTACAAATGACCGAGCTACGACAACGTCTGGATCAACCATCTGGTCAATGCGGCCCAGCGCCATTGAAAAGCCACGCTCAATTCTGCCAACTCGCCAGGCTTGTGAAAGCGTTGAGAGTTGGGCGCATTCAATAGTAGAAAGTTCAGACAGCCGACAAACATTCACTGAGTAGCCACGACTCTTTGATCGCGTAACTGCATTACGAACGTTTTTCATGTGCCGGCCAGATAATGAGAAACCTCGTGTTTCAATAATCGCTTCATCGCCAATGTGTAGTGATAAGAGCGATTCGCACTGCGTCCATAATGCGGCTGCGTCCGCACTGGCTGAGATCACACCAACGAGCCAGCCATAGGAATGGGCCAGAGCTACAAAAGCTTCCATGGCCGCCGGCCAATATCCCTTATCACCCAGTGGGTCACCGCTTGCTAACATAACCCCAAATTCGACGCGGTAAACAATGCAAGCTTTTCCGTCAGGTGACCAACACACGAATTTGTCTTCACGAAGCGCAAAGTAACTTAAGGAGTCTCGATTTTGTGTCTCATAAAATACATGTTGTAAAGTCGAAATCTTTGCAGGCTCCATCAGCCCATCTGGCTTGGGACTACTCAAAATGACATAAAAAAGTGAAACAACTAGGCCAAGCCCAAGTCCGGATAGCGCAAAGTAAACCAAATCGCTCGTTGCGTTATCTGCTGAAGTTAGAGAAGTTATGGACCCAACTAATCCCGGAATTCCATCAGAAACATATGTTGACCAACTCCAATTTTGATGCAACTCTCGCATGCGATTGAATACAATCATCGCGGAAGTTGCAAAAACAATTAGTCCACCGAGCAATACAACTACCACTACAAACCGCCAGGTATGGGGGGCAGGCTTGGCATTAAATGATGAACGTGACGCTGCAAGTGCAATCAAAAAAACGAAGGGGATTAACACCCCAGCGATTCCAATTGCATCTTGTCGAAATAGAAGTACCCGGTTTACCATAACGATGAGCAATAGGAGTTCAGTGACAAGAAAGGCCCGATACTTCCGTCGCGCTAAACCATCGGCAATCAGGATTAAACAAAATGACACGAAAAATGTGGACAAGATTGCAGGACCGCGAACGATTCCAGGGAATCCCGATAGTTGCTTTATTACTTGCCCATGAGTGAAAGGCAGTGTCAGGGTGATTAGATCGATTAGGCCTATGAGAAATGCAGCAAGACCGAAGATCTGCGGGGCACGTCCAGCAAATTTGTGACGCAAAATTACTTTATTACTTGGCACTAATTGACCTTACTCCTGAAACAAAGACAATTCTCTTTGGTGACCTAATTGGCGAGGCACTACAAATTGCCACTTCTTCAGGTAGGAAGACTCAAAACTGTGAATTACAGATTAGCGACTGGGCTAGTACAAAGTTTCAGGTAAATCCACGCCCAATCACACAGTAAGCGCAGAAATTGACTGGCGCTACCTGTTTAATGGGGCTATCGGGTCAATAAAATTGAATTGGAGTGATTCGCGATGAATTTGAAAAATTGGAATCTTCACCCTGGGGTGAGAAGTGGTTCTAGCTTGAGTCGTGGCGAGCGTGCAGCGGACACCATGCGTAACAGCATGGGATCGTGGCCCTTTGTATTTGGAGCCTTGACTTTTCTTGGGCTCTGGATGCTGCTAAACGTATTTCTTGGGAACTCGGCATTCGACAAGTACCCATTTATCTTGCTCAATCTTGTTCTTTCGTGTTTGGCTGCATTACAAGGTGCAATTCTTTTAATTGCAGCTAAGCGCGCCGATGCAATTTCCGCTGAATTGGCGCAACATACGTACCAAGTTGATCAAGAAACTTTGGATGTAGCTAAGGAAATTGCAGAACTTACCAAGCAAGTGCATTCATTGACCGAAGCCGTGTACCAACACATTGGAGCAGAAAGCCCTCAGACATAACTAACTTTTGCTTTCAACAGTCGAAGTCGTAATAACAGTTAGTCATTTTTTAACAAAGTGTTGTCATGTTTAAGTTGGTGGCAAAACATTTTCTACTTAGGCATGAATGCTTTTGCAATCGAGCCAGCTGCGGCTGATAATTCAGCGGGAATGATCCAGACTTTGCTTGCAGTTCCATTAGCAATCGCGGGAAGTTGCTGCAGGTATTGGTATGCCAGAACTTGATCTGACGGATTAGCAGCGTGGATTGCATCGAATACTTTCTGAATTGCCTTAGCTTCTCCGTCTGCACGCAAAACAGCAGCCTGGGCTTCACCTTCGGCTCGCAGGATGTCTGATTGCTTTGCACCTTCGGCTGTAAGAATCTGGGCCTGCTTTTCGCCCTCCGCTGTGAGAATTGCAGCACGTTTTTCGCGGTCAGCTCGCATCTGCTTTTCCATAGAATCTTGCACACTCGGAGGTGGCTCGATGGCCTTGATTTCAACTCGGTTTACGCGAACACCCCATTTACTGGTTGCTTCGTCTAGAACTCCGCGCAAAATTGCATTTATCTTATCTCGTGAAGTAAGTGCGGCTTCCAGATCGAGACCGCCAACTGCGTTTCGCAAAGTAGTTATAACAAGCTGTTCGATGCCTTGGATATAGTTTTGAATTTCATAAGTTGAATCACGTGGGTTTGAAACTTGGAAATAAACCACTGTGTCAATGTTTACAACTAAGTTATCTTCCGTGATAACGGGCTGCGGTGGGAATGAAACTACTTGTTCCCGCAAATCAACTAGCATGCGAATTCGTTCTATGCCCGGTAAAAGGATGTTGAGGCCAGCATCGAAAGTGCGGCTGTACTTACCCAGTCTTTCAACGACACCAGCACTGGCTTGGGGGATAATGCGGATCGTGCGCCAGACAACTAGCGCAGCGAGTACAAGAAATAATCCAACAATAATCAACATTAATTAATCCTTAGTTTGAGGTTCAACGATCGCAATTGCTCCGTTGAGAGATTTAATAATTACTTTTGTGTTAGCCAAAATTGGTGAGCCGTTTGTGCGGGCAGTCCAAGTTTCTCCGTTAATGTAAATTTCTCCGGTCTTAGAATCAATCACAGAACTAGCAACACAAGCATGGCCAATCAATCGATTCAGGCCAGAAATATGAGTTCCTGATTTGCGATATAAATACTTCAGTACAGTTGGGCGAACTGCGGTCAATGACAACACCGACATGATGCCAAATCCGAACACTTGAGCTAAGACAGAGTCAGTGAATGTAGCAATGATTGCTGCAGATAGAGCTCCGATGGCAAAGGAGGCGAACACCATGTTGGTGGTGACGATTTCCGCAATTACCAGAACCAGAACGATCCCGAACCATTCGTACATGGAATCACTCCTTCCTTAGAAGGACCACGCTACTCCTTAGCCCAGACAATCTAGGCTGAACTTCAAAAGTACACTTTTTAAGGACTAAACTTCTGAATCTTTTCTCACATTTTTGTCCCCATAAACACGTAACTTTGCCATCAGGACACAAACCCTCGTCGCTCGAATCACCGTGGGGTAATGTTTTTAATCATGGCATCTAAAAAGCAGCCGGAATCGGCACCAGGTGGCCGTCAAGCCGCCTATGTTGCTCGCAACCGAGCCGCTTTGATTAAATCTGCGCAAGAGATTTTGGCTGAGTCTGGACCTCACGTAACTATCGAAGAGATCGCAACTTATGCACAGGTTTCGCCAACAACGCTGTACAAATACTTTCCAAGCAAAGACGTTCTTTTCAAGGAAGCGTTAGAGCAGATTTGGCGCGATTGGGTGGTTTGGGCTTACAACGGGGTTCCTGAGGGCGAAAGCCTAGAAGCAGTGATTAGCACGGCTCGCAAACTCTTTTGGATTAAGCGAACGCATCCATTCTTTGCAAAGATTCTCCACAATACTTTGGAGAATCCAGCTTTTGTTATAGAGGCTGTTAAGGCTGACGGGCTAAAGGTTTTTAAAAATCTGGCTAAACGAGGCGAACTAGTTGAATCTGACTTCGATAAGAGAGCTACTTTAATGGCTTATAGTTTGGCCGGGCTAATGACTTGTGTGTTCGTGACGGGAGAACTCTCGCCTGCTCAAGCCGAAGTCGCACTAGGAATTGCACTTTCGCTCTGGGGCTTAAGCGATGCAAAAGCGAAAAAGTTCATGGCTAAGCCACTAGTTTTTGCTCCAGTTACAGACTAGTCAGTACTTAATCGCTGAGAATCTCAGTGATCTTTTCTGCGTCGCGCAATATCGAGCCACCAATTAAAAGTGGTTGAGTGTCATCGAGATTTCGAAGTTCTTTAATGGCCTTGGCCCGCTGATCTTGCCAGTCTTCAAGGTCTTCATGTTGAATGTCGGCTGGATTATCTTCTGCAATTTCTGCTTGATCCGAAATGACCTCGGCCGTGGCACTTAGAACTCCAGCCAACGCAGCAGCCAAGAGTGCCGGCAATTGCTGTGAACTTCCAGAAGTAAGAACAAGTTCACGACAAATGTTTAGCACGGTACTGGCAGTGGCTTCAGTTAGCTCGATTTGCTCCACTACTGCTTTAGCGTCAGCGTAATCAATTGCAGGGGACCATGCTGAGCCCGCTAGAGCCGACTGCGCATTGGCTTTTATTTCGGCAATCTCATTAGCGATGAATTCCGCCCGAGCCAGCCAGCGACTAGCAATCTTTGGATCAACAGTGCCATCATTTTCAGTTAGTGCCTTTGCAATCGCATTAAGTAAGGCAGAAAGCGCAAACGACTGCTCAATTCCAGCCTTGAGTGCCCGATCTTGTGGCGATCCATTGCGAACAAAGTAGGAAGCAATGGTTGCGAAACTAGCGCCGAGTAACACACCGAAAAAGCGTTGTTCAATCGTGCTAGTAGTTACATTAGGACCGACTACCAAAATAACAGTGACTGCAATCGCGATCGCGCCTTCTTCGCCTAGTTTTAGTAACCGTGCGGTAGCAAAGCACGTGAATATTGCAAACATTACAACTACTGAGTTGAATCCGACTAGCTTCATCGCGGCAAACGCAACGGTACTTCCGATCACGACACCAAGAACCTGAAAGAAGCTTTCCCTGATCGAGTCGTGAAAGGTATGTCGGACAGAAACAATTGCAGTAATAGCGGCAGAGACTCCAGAAACCATTGGCAGATTTGCGCCAATGAAGTAAGCCAATGTCCCCGCAAGCGTAGTTAGGGTTGCTAGGCGAAAATACGGGGCATTAATAATGTCGATAGGAGTGATTTTTTCACCTGCGACATTTCGCGGTGTAAAGAAATCTGAAACTTTCGACATGGCTTGCTTCCTGATTGACCCAACCCAATTCTACCTAGAATCGGTTATCGAGAAATCAGGGCTTTAAAAGGTTATGGTCGCAAGTTCGTGATCGGAGCTGGCATCAACTGTTACTCGCATGCCATCGGAAAGTTGGTCGTATTCGGCTTGTTCAAGTTCAACAATTGGAAGACTTATCCCATAGATTTCGGCAGAAACTAAGGCCCCAATTACCAGAATGGTGTCACATTGCAACATGACAATCGCAAGCGGTCCATCACCTGTTCTAATTAACTCAGCTAGAACGGCAGTCGCAGAACTTGATCCGCGCCCTGAGGGCATAACCAAGATCTTGTTGGTCATTTTCGCCTTATGTTGTGCGTGATGGACATCAATCACTTCGCCATGATGATCTACCCCACCCCAAAACGAAACTGGTTCGGTGAGTAAAAGAACTTCACCTTCTGCATTCCCAGGATGCGAAACTTTGCCAGCTAAAACTGTTGCCATTTTTATGCCCATAAACTTTCATCTCGAATAACTTTGCCAGCCCGCGCTGAGGCTACACATTCGGAAAGACTGCCCAGAACTGTATCAATGCCAAGATTTCCTGGCGCGTACCATGCCCACTTACCTGAATTTGTCATCACGTTTTTAACATTGCGATTTAGAACTGGAGTCACATAAGTGCAAGTGTCGGTAACTATGCGGCCACCAGCATTCAGAAAAACATCTAAGTAACCAAGTTCTTTAGATCGCGCCATCACATCTCTGCTTGTGGAAATGTAGAAATCAATGTCCTCGGCAAACTTTGGACCATCACCAATGACTTCTGATAAGGCTCGAAATTCATCAACTGAAAAGTGGGGAGTGCCAAGACTGACGGCATCTAATTTTTCACTTGTCGTCGTACTCAAGGAGTCTCTTGCTTCTCGCACATCAGCAGCAGTCATAGTTAGGTATTCGGCATTGGGCGCAACTATAGCTTCCAAAGTTGGTGCTTCGGGAGTGATGCCAACGACATGGAATAGCCCAACGCCACCTGCGGACGCACTGGTGGCACCCATGCCTTTAAGTCGGTCCTCGGTAACGCCACCATCAGTTAGATCACCAGGTAAGCCAACCATGGCAGCCACTCGAGTACCGGCCCGGTTGCCAAGGAGTACTCCAAGGGCTGCCCATGCGGCATCTTCAGAAAACACGCGGGAATCAATCTCGGAAAAATCTAAAACTAAAACGGCCTTTCGCGCTTCATCATGATGCAGTCCACCAAATGGAACCCTTCCAGTTACGGCTGCCGACAAATCAAGAAAGTCACCATAACGATCAGAGCGAGCACCAAGAACTGAGTTAACAAATGCAATCGCATTGGACTCGGCCCAGGCAACATGGCTACCAAATGCTGGGCGATGTCCGGCTTGGTATGGAGCGCAAGACCAAGTTGGCTCACAACCCAATGCAATGTGTGCATCCATCAGGCGTCTACCGTGAGACATTAGAGTTTCATCGCCATGCACCAAGTTGGGATGCAATAAATCAAGCGAACCAACATTAGTTGTAGTTTTAACTTTTACTTTGCCGCCAAGAGCAACTAGTTTTTCGGTGAAATCCAATCCGGCCTCACCGTGGTACAAAGTGCCATCTGCATGAGCAGATTCAATTTCAATTAATTTTTTAGCGCCATTAGCTCGAGCGACTCCAACAATGATTCGCATGCACATTGCAACCGCGGGACCATCTGATCCATCTAGCATCCCTTGTTCTTCAGAAGTTAGAGTTAAAGCTTGTGATCCCGATGACATTGATTGTGCTCCAGAAACGATGGGTTGCTAAAACCTTACAGTGAATGTGCTATGAACTGGGAATAATTAACTATTAAGCATCGACGAAAAAGGCAATAAAACTAATCTGGCGGCACGGCCAAAAATGTACCTAGCCTTAATTCTTAAATCTTCGACCTAAATTGGTTACTTCTTAGACAGATCAAGATGCTGATTAAAGTGTTACGAATTATGTTTAAGGCATGAAGCAAATCACCAAAAAAATGTCGTTCCGCATTGTAGCACTGGGCGCAGTCGCAGCTATGTCACTATCGGCCTGCACAGTGAACAACAATGCTGCGCCAGCAAATTCGCAGAGCGCGGACGGCGCTATGGGCAATGGCATGATGGGAAACGAATCCTCATTATCAGCCGCTGACATTATGTTTTTGCAGATGATGATTCCGCATCATGAGCAAGCAATCGATATGTCAAAACTTGCAATTACTAATACTAAGAATGCCGAAGTCTTGGATCTTGCTGCTCGGATTGAGGCGGCACAACAACCCGAAATTGACCTAATGAAGAAGCTGCTCTCTGATGCTGGGCAAGCAGAAATGCCGGGTCACAGTATGGGTGACAACGGCATGATGACTGAAGCCAACATGGCTGCACTCGCAGCTGCAAAAGATAATTCATTCGATTTGCTGTATCTAACCGGAATGATTGGGCATCACAATGGTGCCATCAGTATGGCAAGCGCAGTATCCGATAGCCCAAATTCAGATGTGAAGACTTTGGCAACTAACATAGTTAATTCCCAGACTGCCGAAATCGCAGAGATGATGAAGTTGGCTCCTGGCGCTTCCTAGAGATGCGACAGAATGGAAGTATGACTTTACCTACGGCAATTATTTTAGATTGTGATCCTGGGCATGATGACGCGATGGCAATCTTGCTGGCAGCAGCCAATCCAGCCATCGAACTTCTGGGAATAACTACAGTTTCTGGGAATGGATCTCTGGATAAAGTTACTTATAACGCGCAACGCGTTTGTGCTTTGGCAAATATTGTGGTGCCAACAGCCAAGGGTGCAAACGATCCGCTAGCGGGTAAGGCCAGCGCAGCCCCGACAATTCATGGCGTGAGTGCACTTGATGGAGCGGAACTACCTGAACCTGTATTTGAATTGAGTTCACTGTCGGCGGTGGAACTAATCGCTGAACTGATCAGAAATTGTGATAGAAAAGTCACTTTGATTCCAACCGGTCCACTAACAAATATCGCAATGTTCTTGCAGGCTCATCCGGAGTTACATGATCGGATTGAGCACATTTCATTTATGGGTGGCAGCACCGAACGAGGTAACTGGACTCCATATGCCGAGTTCAATATCTGGGCTGATCCAGAAGCGGCGGATATCGTGCTTCGAAGTGGTTTGCCGCTGATCATGTCTGGGCTAAATATTACTCATCAAGCGCTTGCAACTCCAGAAATTTTGAATCGAATCTCAAATCTGGATACCAAGCTAGCCCACACAATTGTTGACCTGCTTAAGTTCTTCGCAGATACCTACCGCGATGTATTTGGAATGCCGGATCCTCCCGTGCACGATCCAGTTGCACTGGCAATCATCATTGACATGTCAGTTGCAAAACTTGTTTCCGCGCCAGTTTCAGTTGAGTTAACCGGCGACCTTACGCGAGGCGCCACGGTAGTTGATCTGCACGGCACAACTGGTCAAGCTGCGAACGTAGACGTGGCCATGGAGTTAGACGTGGACAAGTTCTGGAACCTGATGATTGAAGCTATTGATTCACTTGGTTCAAAACCTTAATAACCGCTTGTCTACATTCGAAACTCGGTATTTGCGCCGCTAGAGTTAATACGTGACTCCGCGGCAACTCAATATGTACTTCTGGACCTTTATGTTCTGGGGACTTTCCTTTGTTTGGCTGTCCAAAGTAGTTAAAACCTTTGGTTGGGTTGGAGGCGTAAGCTTTCGCGCATTTGCAGCAGTACTCATCCTTTTAGTTTTGGCAAAAGTTATGAAAGTTGCGCTCACCTACGACGTTAATGACACCAAGCACTATGCCATTTTGGGGGCTACTTCAGTTGCCATGAACCTTGGCGGTATGACGTACGCACTCTCAAAACTTGGAACGGCGCTGACTGCAATTTTGGTAACGACTATTCCGCTTTATAGCGCGCTAATCGAGCGAGTCTGGGGCAAATCCAAGCACACCAAAGTGATGATTTTAGGTTTGTGGATTGGCTTTGGGGGAGTTGTAATTTTGATTGGGCTTTCTTCGCAGGCGCTCAATATTGATTTCTTGCTCGGATTTATTGGGTCAACTATTGCTTCGTTCGGCTTTGCACTAGGCGGAAATTATTCCAAAGTAAAGGCGCAACACATTGGCGCCTGGGAGCAAACAATCGGCACATTTACATTTGGCGGGCTCTATCTTTTGCCATTTATGTTTATAGTTCCCATTGTTAAGACCCCAACCCTGGCATCCTTTGGCTGGCTATTTTTGCTGGCCGGTACTGCAAGCGCACTGGCATATATTTTGTATTTCCGGCTAGTAGCAGAAATCGGTGCGACCAAGGCACTAACAACTGAATTTATGGTTCCAGTTGTGGCAGTTATTGTCGGAGCAACATTCCTGGGTGAAAAAGTAACTGTTACGGACTTGGTTGGAGCAGCCTGCATCTTGTTAGGTAGCTCATTGGTTCTTGGACTGCTGCCAATTCGAAGTAAAACTGAATCGATTGCGACATAAGTGTCTAGGCAGAAGACCCCAAAGCGTTATGGCTGGAACACTCCAGTAACTGCTGTTGGTCCGCAAGGTGGCGCGATGCTGCGAAGCATCAAATCAATAACTACAGATCCGCTTACTTATCTTGAATCCACTTGGGCTGAATTCGGCGATGTTGTTCAGTTTCCAATTCCAAAGCCAGCAACTTATTTAGTCAGTTCTCCTGAGGGAGCGCGCGAAGTTCTGGTGAATCTGCACAATGAAACTTCCAAACGCACCCTGCAATACAACAATCTTTCACTCGTCACTGGTGATGGCTTACTTACGGCGGACACTCAGGCCTGGCGCCCACGACGAAGAATGTTGCAGCCTGCATTTCATAAAGAAATGATCGCGCTATCTGAACGCCACATAGATGCAGGCTTAGCAAAACTTGATAGTCAATGGCGTGAACTTACTTCGGAAGGCCCAGCCATAATTGATATCGATCATGCAATGATGAGTTTGGCACTTGAGATTACTTGTGGCGCACTCTTTGGAGTTGCTGTCGATGAAGATGTTGATGAGATAACTTCCGCCACGTTAACAGCACTACATGGTGTGGTTTCCCGGGCTCGCAATCCAATTTCACTGCCATTATTTTTCCCAACACCTGCAAATCTAAAAATGAAACGAGCAATTAGACGACTAGATAAGGCAGTTGATGCAATTCTTGTCTCGCGTGAACTAAATCAATTGCCCGATCAGGCACCAATTCGAGACATGCTTGATGTCTTACTTGATCCTGATTTGGAAAAACCATTAACCAAGCAACAAATCCGAGACGAGATTGCTACTTTTATTGTGGCTGGACATGAAACAGTTGCTAGTGCGCTGACTTGGGCCTGGCATCTGTTAGTTAAAAACCCTGATGAGTTAGCAAAACTCAGACATGATCCGAAGCGAGCTCAACTGGTGTTTGATGAGTCTTTGCGTTTGTATCCGCCGGCTTGGGTAATTACCCGTAGGACTATTAGTGACATAACCGTTGAGGATGTGCTGATCCCTGCAAATTCGTTGGTGATAGTGAGTCCATGGTTGGTGCATCGCAGCCCAAAAGCTTGGGAAAACCCAAATTCATTTATTCCAGATCGCTTCTTGCCCGGTGTGCCACAACTCGGGTACATACCTTTTGGAGCTGGCGCGCGACTTTGTATTGGCAAGGAAATGGCAAGACTTGAAGGCGCAAAAATCCTTTCGCACATTTCGGCTACTTGGAATATTGAAGCAGTACACACCTCATCCGTACCAATCGATGCGTCTGTTACCTTGCGACCCGTATCAGGAATGCCGGTAAGAGTTTCTCGATTATTTGATTAGTTCAAGTACAGCTTCGTGAAGTAGGCCGTTAGTTGTAATAGCATGGCCGGCAACCATCGGATCTTGCCCGCTAGCACCGGTGACCACTCCGCCTGCAGCCAACACAATGGCGATAAATGCAGCCATGTCATAATTTTGCAACTCCGGTTCAATCGCAATATCAACTGCGCCTTCTGCAACAAGTAAGTGCGACCAAAAATCACCATAACCGCGGCTGCGCCAAACACTAGTTGTGATTCGGTCAAGAACTTTGGAACCAAGTGCTTCCCAGCCAACCGAATCTGAGAATGAAAACGAGGCATCAGTTAGTTCTCGGACGGCAGAAACATTAATTGAACGTATTGAACCATCTACATCTTGGGTGAATGCGCCATCTTCCGGACTAGCCCACCATCGACGTCCCATTGCAGGTGCCGACACTAAGCCAACCTGTGGTTTGCCATCAACTGCAAGTGCAATCAAAGTTCCCCATACTGGAACACCCCGCACATAGTTTTTAGTCGCATCGATTGGATCAATAATCCAAGTACGAGAGGAAGCTTCGTTGGTATTTGGAAATTCCTCGCCAATCACGCCATCAGATGGACGGGCAGATGCAAGGAATTCACGCAGGGCTATTTCAACTGCGCGATCGGCTTCCGTTACCGGAGTGAAATCTGGCTTAGTTTCAATACTCAGATCAAGAGCTCGATAGCGAGACATGGATAGTTGGTCTGCAATCGCAGCCATTTCAAGGGCTAATTCAAGATCTGAGTTCATAAGTTCACGGTACTGGCTAAGACTTAGCGAAAGAAGTTAGAAGCACTGATTTAAGAAAAATATTTTTAGCTTGACGGCGTTTGGAGCGCGAATAAGAGCCGGCGTAGCGAAGCCAGTCGACCTTCACCAGCGCTACCCGCATTATTTTGATTAACCCAGTCATCGAGTGCGCAATCCGGTGGGGATTGCCCAACCGAATTCACGTGTGTGCATGCTCTTGGGCATTCGTTAGCACCATCAACGAGTTCTGGAAATGACTCAATGATGTCCTCAGGCTTAACGTGTGCCAGACCAAAAGAGCGAAGCCCTGGAGTATCAATCACCCAACCAGAATCATTTGGAAGCGGAATTGCTCGAGCTGATGTTGAAGTGTGTTTTCCGCGTCCCGTCACTTCGTTGACTTCGCCAGTAGATCTGAAGGCTTCAGGTGCAAGTGAATTAACTAGCGTAGATTTTCCAACTCCCGAGTGTCCGAGGAACACCGTAGTTCTCTTCGAAAGTGCATCCCTAACTTCAGAGATTCCCGCACCAGTTTGCTGATTAACTTCGATGTGTCGCAAATCCATACCGGCGTAGTTGTCGAGCAAATCCTGCGGCGAACCTAAATCCACTTTGGTGATTATCAGAAGTGGTTCTAGGCCAGCTTCAAATGCAGCTACAAGTGCGCGGTCAATTAGTCCAATTCGAGGTTCAGGATTTGCAGCCGCTGTGACAATCGCCATTTGATCTGCATTGGCCACGATTACTCGCTCAATCGGATCGCTGTCATCAGCGGTTCGCGTCAGCACAGTCTCGCGATCGATAATCTCGACCAATCGAGCCAAGGTGTCGGTGTTACCTGAAAGGTCACCTACTAGGCGTACTCGATCACCGATGACGACACCTTTGCGCCCAAGTTCACGAGCCTTGACAGTAGTTACTTGAAATTGGTTTTCAAACAGTTCACCTGCCGGCACCAGACAAGTGATTCGTCCACGATCTACTCCGATTACTTGACCAACTTCAGCTTTAGAAAAATCAGGTCGATCTTTAGTTCGCCGACGAGAGTTGCCACGAGCAGGTCTGCCCGAGATTGAATCTTCGTCGAATTGACTCACGCGCTGATCATCTCTTGCCACATGTCTGCAAAGTTCGGCAAGGTCTTACTGGTTGTGGCAATGTCTTCAATAACTAAATCAGAAACTGCTAGTCCAAGTACTGCTCCAGCCATAGCCATACGATGATCGGAGTAAGTCGCAAATTGACCACCATGTAATTGTGCGGGTTTGATGTGTATTCCATCAGCGGTTTCAGATGCATTGCCGCCAAGTTTGTTTATTTCTGTGACAAGAGCGGTTAAGCGATCTGTTTCGTGACCACGCAGGTGGGCAATTCCGCGCAAAGTAGATTCCCCAGTTGCCAGAGCGCAAAGCGCCGCAATCACTGGAGTTAATTCGCCAACTTCATGTAGATCAACATCAATCCCAGAAATTTCAGATTCACCGGTAACCACGAGATCCTTGCCATCCCGTACAACGATGGCGCCTAATTGGGGCAGCAGGTTGATTAACGCGTCACCTGCTTGCGTTGTCTGTGTTGGCCAATCTGGAATTGTCACTGAGCCGCCACAAACTAAGGCAGCTGCAAGAAATGGCGCGGCATTAGATAGGTCAGGCTCGACGGTTACGTTAAAAGTTCTTGGCACACCTGGATGAACCTGCCAACTAGCATTTGTTGAATCTTTAACATCAACATCCACTTGGATTCCAAGTTCGCGCAGAATTTCAACTGACATATCTATGTGGGGCATTGAAGGAAGAGCAGCGCCAGAATGTGTTACCGTAACTCCAGCGTCATACCGGCAACCTGCAAGTAAAAGTGCACTGACAAATTGCGAAGATGCGGAAGCGTCGATGGTTACGGTTCCACCTGTAACGAACCCTTTGCCAGCAACTGTAAAGGGCAAGGTACCGCGGCCGTCATCGTCGACATCAACATCCAAATCTCTGAGCGCAGAGATTATTTGTTTCATTGGTCGAATTCGGGCGTGTGGGTCGCCGTCAAATCTAATGTTGCTTGAACTAAGTGCAGCAACTGGTGGCACAAATCGCATAACTGTTCCAGCTAATCCGCAGTCGACCTGAACCGGCTCTGAAGTTCTGCCTGGTGTAACAACAAATGCTTCGTCTTGAATTTCCACTGAACTGCCAAGGGCAGATAGCGCCTGGGCCATCAAAAGTGTGTCACGTGCTTGGAGCGGATGATTTATCCGACATTCACCTTCAGAAAGGGCAGCCATAATCAACCAGCGATTGGTTAAGGATTTTGAGCCAGGGATACGCACCCGCGCAGTTATTGGGTTGGTCCGGTTTGGAGCATTCCACAGATCAGGCACATCTCTAAGCCTAACGGCTGGCAGACTGGAGGATATGTGCGGAAGATTCACGTTAAAAACCGATCCAAAGGTGATTGCCAGCCAATTCAAGGTTAGTTCCATTGCAATACTCGAAGGCCGAATTGCAGATTTAACTGCGCCAGCTTTGTCCGCTGACCGAGCTGATAGCGAAATTTTTCAACCAAATTTTAATGTTGCACCAACGCATCAAATTCCCGCGATCATTTCGCAAGAAGAAGAAACACTACTTGCTGCATTTTCTTGGGGGTTAGTTCCAAATTGGGCCAAAGATCCAGCAATCGGATCGCGAATGATAAATGCCCGAAGTGAAACTGCAGCCGAGAAGCCGTCATTTAGATCCGCACTTGTTAAGCGCAGGTGCATAGTTCCGGCTGATGGTTGGTACGAGTGGCAAGGAAGTCCAGGCAAAAAAACACCATTTTATTTTTCAGCAGTTAACAATTCGGTACTTGGTCTAGCCGGGATATACGAATCCTGGAAATCCCCAGAGGGTCAGGTGCTTTGGTCGGCTGCCATTTTGACGCAAGAGGCACGGCCAGATTTTTCTTACATCCATGATCGAATGCCGGTTTTATTGACGCCAGAGTTGCAGGGAGTCTGGCTCAACTCTCCAGCGAGCCCGCTAACTGATGCATTGGAAGCTGCTGCTTCGGTGGAAATCCAAGCCTGGCAAGTTTCTTCAGCCGTAGGGAATGTCAAGAATAATTCCGAGGATTTAACCACAAATCAGACCTTGTTTTAACCTACTGCGGGATTATCTCGCCTGGTTTTGATGTGAATTTCCTGAAGTAACCGTTAACCCGTATTCTTTATACCTAAGCCAAATCGCAAGGAGCACCCATGAGCAAGCGCGGCCGCAAAAAGCGTGATCGTAAGAAGAACAAGGCAAACCACGGCCGTCGTCCAAACGCTTAAGCCTATTTGTCAAAAAAAGTCTGGTTCGCCAGGCTTTTTTTATGCCTAGAATCTCTCGGGCAGGATGCCCTCGCGCCAGAACTATTAAGTGGCGCTATTCGATCGTGACGATTAAGTCGCCTTCTTGCACAACGTCTCCGATGCTAACGGCAACTCGGGTGATCGTTCCGGATTCTTCGGCGATTACTGGGATCTCCATTTTCATAGATTCCAAAAGAACAATGGTGTCGCCAACCTCGAGAGTTGCGCCTTCAGTGACATAAATTTCCATCACGTTTGCGACCATATCCGCTCGCACATCTGACATACCTCAACGGTAGCCCATGTTGATATGACTAAGGGTTTTGGCCAGCCATTGGTCGAGATTATTAAGCGCTTGGAACGTCAGTTTCAAAGACGTGTGGCACTGGTTCTAGACCACGAGCGCGAGCTCGCTGGGCACGACGCTTAATTGCACGTCGCTCATCTTCACTAGTTCCACCCCAAACACCAGAATCCTGACCAGTTTCGAGTGCCCATTTCAGGCATGGTTCGATGACCTTGCAGCGACGGCATACTGCCTTCGCTTCCTCGATTTGTAAAATTGCAGGGCCTGTATTGCCAATGGGGAAGAAAAGTTCTGGATCTTCGTCACGGCAGGCTGCCTCATGGCGCCAGTCCACGCGAGCCTCCAAGATGTAGTTACGGATAAACGGTCAATTTGCGAATTTTGACTCGTAGGTTTCCCTCGCCATCATTTTGCAGTCTCCAGTTTCTCACTTCGTGACTGTTTTCACAAGGCTTTAGCCCATAAAATTGAGATTTTTTATACAAAGTTTGTAATTGGCTGCCCGACTGCTACCCGATTGAGCAAACATTGTCCAAATCGGATTAGGCATTTTGACTAATCGCCAACGGTTCGGAGCGCATTTGGTACATGAGTAGCAGTTAGTTCGGTTGATTGTGCAATGACATCGCCATCAACCTGTATCCATAATGCCCGTTCGGCTTGAACATGGACTTGGCTTTGATCTATGAGCGAAATCACATTGCTGTCGCTAGGTGCAGATTTTCCAATTAAGGCTCTCCGACCTAGTTTGAAAACTGCTGGTATCGAAAGTGAAGTGGGTGCATAAACATCTAGAGCCGTATCGTGGCCAGCTAAAGGTAATGGATTAAGTGGCCGTGATCCAAGATATGCCCACGGAGCTAAATTTACGATCAGAGCAAAATACGCATCCCGATGAACATCACCAGAATCCGAGGCCAAGCTAAGTGCTGGATGCCTGCGATCGGTTTTGGCGAATAACTCTCGAAGCGCCAGAACCGCGTATCCGGTATCGCTAACGATCTTTCCATTAGCTCGCCTAGTCTCCATTTCAGCGATGACTGCAGCGTCGAGTCCGATTCCGGCATTAAACAAAAACCAACGAGAAATATTGTTGGTAGCAATCTTTCCAACTCCGATGCTTTTGAATTTCTTTGTATCGAGAAAACTTAAGATTTGAGCAGTTGCCTCAAGTGGATTTTCTGACAGTCCCATGTTCCTGATAAAAACATTGCCATTCCCGCCAGGTATTGCAGCCAGAATAGGGCCTTCAGGATTTGGACCATCTGCCAAGAGGCCATTTGCAATCTCGTTGATCGTGCCATCACCACCAAGACCGATCACAATTTCGATACCTTGCTGGTTCGCTTCCCGCGCAATCTCAATGGCATCATTTCGCGCTGAAGTATTGGCCACAGTGATATCTAAGTATTTTGAAAGTTCACTAACTACCTTGGACTGAACGTTGCCATCCGTTGAAGTTGCAAACTTGTTTGCAACTAGGAGCGCGCGCATAACCCAATTCTATCTGCGTATTTTCAGGAATCCGATATGGTTGGAATATGAAGAAGTTAACTTTCGCAATTGGCACAATTGAATCTTTGGCAATCTTCCTTTACGGACTTTCCATCGTAATTCGCGGAACTGTAGACCACAGCACAGTTGGCTCGCCGTTAGCACAATTCATAATTTATTCCATTCTGGCTATCTCACTGGCCTTATGCTCACTAGGGATTTCAAAGCAACAGAATTGGGCACGTACTCCATATTTTTTGTTGCAGATCTTTACCGCAATCGCCGGATACACACTTTTTAGTGGCACGATTATGATTTACAAAGTTTTTGGAATCGTTGTAGGCATCGCAGGCGTTTCTGGATTTGTGGCCTTATTTAGAACGCCGCAGCAACAGTTAGCTTCCGACTAATCCTTCTCTAAGGTGAATTAAAACCTTATTCAAGATTCGCGAAACGTGCATTTGAGAAATTCCAAGTTCTGCTGCGATCTGACTTTGACTAAAGTTGTCAAAGAATCTCATTTGCAAAATGCGCTTCTCGCGATCATCTAGTTGCGCAAGCAGCGGCTTAAGTGATTCACGATATTCAACTCCTTCGAGAGCCTCATCTAAAGCTCCAAAAGTATCAGCAATACTTGTTGAAGTATCTGAGGTTACATCCAGACTGACAGTAGCGTAAGCCGCATTAGATTCCAATGCCTCTGCAACCTCGTCGACCGTAATTCCTAAATGCTTTGCAATTTCTTTAGGAGTTGGTGATCGGTCAAGCTTGTGCGTTAGCTCATTAGTTGCTTTCGTGACTGAAGCGCCCAATTCTTGAAGTCGCCGGGGAACTCTGACTGCCCAAGTTTTGTCCCTAAAGTGTCGCTTAATCTCCCCAACAATGGTTGGTGTGGCAAACGTGGAGAATTCAAAACCTTTAGAAATTTCGAATCTATCGATTGCCTTTATGAGGCCAATTGTGCCAACTTGAATTAGATCATCTAGTGGCTCACCTCGATCCGCAAATTTTCTTGCCATGAATGTCACGAGTGGTAAATGACGTTCAATGAGGGCAGCACGAATCTTTTCGTGTTCACTGGTACCTGCTTCTAGAGCTGCAAGTTGCTCGAACATCTCGCGATCCGCTGATCGCAAGTCGTCTTTATGCACTCGCCACCACTTTGGCAGTAAGTAGCAAGGTCACTAATCCTGCCGGAGAAGTTTGGATGGAAACTTCATGCACGAGTGCGGTTAATACAGTCCAAGCAAATGAAGTTTTGTCGGGGGCAGGACTTCCGGCAGGCCCAGTCAATTCAATATCTAAGCGTTCGGGTTGAATTGTGAACCGAATGGTAACTGCGCCAGAATCTGGCTTGTGAGCAATTAAAACTGCAAAAGCTTCGTCGACTGCTAATCGCAAATCGTCAATTGCATCAATTGTTAAGTCAGCATGCGCAGCAATGTGCGCAGCAGTGCTTCGAATTAACCCAAGATAATATGGGTGGGCCGGAACGGCTAAATCTATTGTGTTCACATTCCGACGCTAACCTATTAACCTGCCGAAGCGGGTGATCGCCCGACTATTCGCTGGCGAGGGCTTTAAGTTCTGCGCCCGATACTCGGTGCACAGTCCATTCGTCCATAGCTTTAGCGCCCATCGCTCGATAAACCTCGATGGCAGGTTGGTTCCAATCAAGTACCCACCACTGGAACCTAGAGTAATCATTTTCAACACAAACTTGGGCAAGCCTCTTCATTAAGGCCTTACCCATACCTTGGCCGCGGAATTGTGGTCGAACGTATAGATCCTCAAGATAAACTCCGTGAGTTCCATCCCAAGTGCTGTAGTTCAAAAACCAAATTGCCATTCCAGCAAGTAGATCTGGATCTTCTGGATCTTCTACGATAAATGCGTAAACTGCAGGCTGACCATGCGGCGTATTAGCAACACCAGAAGATGCAATGCTGTCGTGCTGATCGAATTCTGGGGACGAAAAATCGCGACCGAACAATGCCTTCATCAGGTCTTGTTCGGTCGCGATTACTTCTTCTGGTGATTTTTCGTACTCTGCTAACTCATTAATCATTTGGTGCATTTGAGCGACGTCTTCGGGTGTCGCTTCACGCACCGAAATCATAGGTTAGTTTGTTACTTCTTTGAGTCAGCGAAGATTGCTGCGATTTCGTCAATCTTGGCGATCAACTGGTCAGCAACTGCAACGTCATTAGTTCCCTTAGTGCCACCGGCACCAGCAAGCTTGGTTGCTTCGTTGAATAGTTCGTTTAGGTTTGGGTACTTCTCGAAGTGAGGTGCCTTGAAGTAATCAGTCCAGAGAACCCAAAGGTGTTCTTTGACTTGGTGTGAACGATCTTCTTTGATCGCCACTGCGCGTGCCTTGAAGTCTGCATCTTCTGATGCGTGATACTTCTCCATGCAGGCTTTTACGGAAAGTGCTTCGATACGAGCCTGAGCTGGATCGTAGATGCCACAAGGTAGGTCGCAGTGAGCATTCACTGTGATGGTTGATGTGAAAAGCTTCATAATTCCTCCGAAGTTATAGCGGATACCCGCCTGTCACCAGATTACCGCCGTGGCTTCTTGCCCGCAGATTAGGGCTGGAACAATAGGGATATGAGTTACCGAATGGCAGTAGTTTCAGGATTAAGCATGATTCCAACTTTGGCCCCGGGCGAGCGCCTTCTGGTGCGCCTGGACGGCCCAATCGTCATTGGTGACATTGTGGTTTTTAAACGGGACTCGCAATTCGATGTGAAACGAGTTTTGCGAATTGACGCCCAAGGCGCATTTGTCCGAGGCGACAACGAATTAGTTAGCACTGATTCACGGTCTTATGGCTTGATTCCATTTGAAGACGTACTTGGCACCGTAATTTATCGACTTTGGCCAAAGCCGGGTCAAATTACGAGATAAGTGTGTTAGCGAAAATCTGCCAAGCTAGCAGCGACTTTGCAACCAAACTCAACACAATGTAAATCCGCTCACCATGTAAGTAGTTACTCCATTTACCTTGTGCTTTGTACTGCTTGTATTGCACCCAGGCGAATGAATTGAACAATAAGAAAATTGTGAGAATAATTCCATAAACAAACCCAGGTGGGCTGGCTTCAGGTGGACCACCTGGCGAGAGAACATAAATTAACACTGCAATCCAAGGCACTATGCCTGCGATGCAACCAAAGATAAATGGCACCCAGCCACCGTTTCCTGGCTGTTCATATTTTTCTTGCAGCCAACCAAAAAGAATCATTGATGCATTCACGCCAAAGATTGCAACAAGTGCGGTCACATCCGCAATGCCGGTAATTTGGGCAATCAGAACAATCATGACTGATGAGCTGATTGCGTATTCAACCCAACGGAAGTAATTTCGTTTTTCCGCTAAGCCTTTGCCGTAGCGATCAAAAAATTGTGGACTCGCGACTATGAAATGGGCCAGTGCAGACAAGCCAAGGAAAAGTGCAACGGCCAGAGCAAGCGGAGTGTCAAACAATCTCACAGGTTCAGCAAACGTGGACCCTGGAGGCCCCGACATGTAGGTTGCGTTAACTGGCAGGCTGAAGTCTGTGGATAGGGCGATAACCGCGATCATCTGCAGCAAGTGGACAAGGCCGGCAATTAAATTAAATCTACGAAGTCCTGGAATCGTTAAGTTGCTCATGTTTCAAGAGTAGTTATCGAAAACAAAAAATTCAATCATTTAAAACTCTGAAAAAATGCTGGAAAACAACGCATTAGGGAACAATTACGAGTTTTCCTTGGATTTCACCTTGATGCATTAGTTCATAACCTTGCTTTGCATCCTCGAGTGAAAAGACGTGCTGAATGTGTGGCCGTACCCCAGTTTCACCAAGGAACTTAAGTAGGCTTTCAAATTCAGTTCGAGTGCCCATGGTTGAACCAACAACTTCAAGTTGCAAAAAGAACAACCGATTCAAATCAGCTGGGGGATTAGCGCCACTTGTAGCACCACAAATTACAATTTTTCCACCAGGTCGCAGGCTGCGCATGGAATGTGACCAAGTTGCTTCACCAACACTTTCCATAACCGCATCGACTTTGCCAGGCAACCGCGCCCCAGATTCAAACACTTCACTCGCACCAATTGATTTTGCGTACTCACGTTTGGCTTCATTGCGTGATGTCACCCAAGTTACAAACCCTGCCGCACTTGCAAGTTGGATAAGCGCAGTTGCCACACCACCACCTGCTCCTTGAATCAGGACTGTGTCACCTTTTTGTAACCCCGACTTAGTAAACAGCATTCGGTAAGCAGTTAGCCATGCAGTAGGTAGACAAGCAGATTCTTCAAAGGTTAGAAAATCGGGTTTTGGAATCACGTTATAGGCCGGAACCGTTACATACTCTGCGTGGGTTCCATCATGAACTTCACTTAATAGAGAACGCTTCGGGTCAAGAGTTTCATCCCCTTTGGAAGGGTCGCCAAGCACCGCATGGACTATGACATCTGTGCCATCATCCAAAGTGCCGGCAGCATCCGAGCCAAGCACGATTGGTAAATTTTCTGGCGCCGTAGCCACCCCACGCAATGTCCAAACATCATGATGATTAATCGCGGCGGCTTTGACTTTGACTCGCACCCAGCCGTCTGGGATAACAGGATCTGGATGATCGCAAATTGAAAATCCTTCAAATGGATTTTCTTGGTTTCCACTAATTGCAACTACAGCGCGCATTAGACATCTTCCTCATCATCGTCAAGCCGGGCTAGCCAAGTTGCTAGTCGCTCAGTCGGTACTTCAAAGTCAGGAAAAGTATCAACAAATTCCCGCATCCGTTCAGCCAACCACTCAAATGTCACTTCTTCTTGACCGCGACGTTTTTCTAATTCTTCGATGCCTCGGTCAGTAAAGTACATGCGTGATCCTTCCGAGTAGTGCGATTAACTAAATGCCTGAGCCACAAGTGCTTGCTGTTCTAGTTCACTGCGATGATGCAAGCCCACTGCAGGTGAACTAGAGGCAGGGCGTGAGACTCCAGTGATTGGGTGATTTATCAGCTCTGGCAAATTCATTGCCATGAAACTCCAGGCACCCTGATTTGCTGGCTCTTCTTGCACCCAACGGATGTTTTCTAGGTTCTTGTAACGTGCTAATTCGGGTGGCAACGTTATCGAAGGCAGTGGATACAAACGTTCATGTCTCACAATTGCAACATCCTTACGACCTTGCTTTTCGCGCTCGGCAGCTAAGTCGTAATACACCTTTCCACTACAAAGCAGCACGGTCTTGACGTCATCGGGATTAACAGTAGTGTCACCGATAATCGCTTTAAAAGTCCCTTCCGTAAAGTCAGAGACTTTAGAGGTTGCAAACTTTGCGCGCAACAATGATTTTGGAGTCATAACTACCAGCGGTCGCGTGAGTTGGGACTTAACTTGCCAGCGCAACAAATGGAAGAAGCTTGCTGGCGTGGTTGGCATTGCAACTGTGATGTTGTCTTGGGCACATTGCTGTAGAAATCTTTCAACACGTGCTGAAGAGTGATCCGGACCCTGACCTTCGTAGCCGTGTGGCAACAGTAGGACCAAACTGCTTTTTTGCGCCCACTTTTGCTCTCCAGTTGTGATGTATTCATCAATAATGGTCTGCGCGCCATTGGCGAAGTCACCGAACTGCGCTTCCCATATAGTTAAAGCTTCTGGACGAATAACCGAGTATCCATATTCAAATCCCATTGCCGCATATTCGCTCAAGAGTGAATCGTAGACATCTAGTTTGGCGCCAGCTTCATAGCAAGTCTTTAGTGGCTTGTACTGCCATCCAGTTTTTTTATCCACAATTACCGCATGGCGATGTCCAAATGTGCCCCGGCGACTATCTTCGCCGACTAAACGAATTACAGACCCCTCGGTCAGAAGCGAACCGAGTGCTAGTGCTTCACCCATACCCCAATCAATAGCGTCATTTGTGACCATTTCGGACCGACGAGCTAGTTGTGGTGCCAAGCGAGGATGAAGGGTAAAGCCTTCTGGCATGTTGGCCTGGCTGGCTACCACGCGGTCAACTACCTCGCGAGTGATGGCTGTTGGCACCTCCCAAGTTGGTGTTTGAGGTGCCAGAGTTTGCTGACCGTGCGAAATTACTTCAGCCGCCGATGAGTTAAATTGCTCTGCAGAGTCGCTCTTAGTTGCTTGGAAAACGCCTTCAAGTTCGTCCTGATAGTGCTTGAGTGCCGCCTCGGCTTCTTCAAGGGTGATGTCGCCGCGGCCAACTAGTGCTTCGGTGTACAACTTACGAACTGAACGCTTTTGATCAATGATCTCGTACATCAAAGGCTGAGTTAATGAAGGATCGTCAGCCTCATTGTGACCTCGCTTGCGGTAGCAAACTAAATCAATCACGACATCTTTATGGAATTCCTGTTGGAACGCATACGCCAATTGCGCAACGCGAACTACGGCTTCGGGATCATCACCATTTACGTGGAAAATCGGAGCCTGAATCATGCGAGCAACATCAGTTGAGTAAACACTAGTTCTTGCATAGCGCGGCGAAGTGGTAAATCCAACCTGATTGTTGACCACAAGGTGAATAGTGCCGCCGACGCGGTATGCCTGCAACTGACTCATTTGCAGCGATTCGGCCACTACGCCTTGACCGGCAAAGGCCGCGTCACCATGTATTGATAATGGCAACACCGAGAATTTGCCTTTTCCATCAACTTGGGTTTGCGCGATGATGTCTTGTTTTGCTCGCACGATGCCGCCCAGCACTGGATTTACTGCCTCTAGATGTGATGGATTGGCCGCAAGATAAACATTAACTTCTTCGCCGCCTGCAGCTTTGTAAGTTCCCTTAGTGCCTAAGTGATATTTAACGTCACCCGAACCTTGCACAGATTCTTCACCATAGTGGCCCTCGAACTCACTAAAGATTCGTCCGTAACCCTTGCCTGCGATGTTTGCTAAAACATTAAGCCGGCCACGGTGAGACATACCGATGCAAACTTCATCAAGTTGATCCTTAGCTGCCTCGATTAAAATCTGATCGACAAATGGAATTGCGCTTTCACCGCCCTCGAGACTAAAGCGTTTTTGTCCAACATATTTAGTGTGCAGAAAACTTTCGAATGCTTCGGCTTCATTTAGCTTACGCAAAATGCGAAGTTGCTCTTCGCGGTCAATTTTTTCTTGCTTGCGTTCTAGTCGATCCTGAATCCACTTACGTTGCTCTGGATCCTGAATGTGCATGTATTCGATTCCCACGGTTCGGCAATATGCGTCTCGCAGAGTTCCCAAAATGTCGCGAAGTTTGGCAAATTGCTGACCACCAAATCCGCCGGTGGCAAATTCGCGATCCAAATCCCAAAGCGTCAAGCCGTGATTTTCGATGTCTAAATCCGGATGAGATCTTTGATGGTATTCCAGCGGATCAATGTCGGCAAGTAAATGCCCGCGAACCCGGAAAGCGTGAATCATTTCTTGCACTCGAGCGGTTTTATCTAAATCGGAATCATGTGAAGTCGCTAAATCTTGAGCCCAGCGAATTGGTTCGTAAGGAATCTGCAATGCGCGGAAAATATCATCATAGAAACCATCTTCACCAAGAAGTAACTGATGGACCCGACGCAAGAAATCACCAGATTGAGCACCTTGAATAACCCGATGATCGTAGGTACTTGTGAAGGTCATGATTTTGCTGACTGCATTTCGAGCCAACGCATCTTCTGATGCACCTTGCCATTCAGCGGGATAATCCATCGCACCGACTCCAACGATCAGGCCTTGCCCTGGCATCAGACGAGGTACCGAGTGGACGGTTCCTATAGTTCCTGGATTAGTCAAGCTTGCGGTTGTTCCTTGGAAGTCTTCAACCGTTAGTTTTCCAGATCGCGCCTTGCGTATCAGATCTTCATATGCGGACCAAAAAGCAGCGAAGTCCATCGTGTCGGCATTTTTAATGCACGGTACAAGTAATTGTCGAGAACCATCTTCTTTTGCAAGATCAATTGCAAGGCCAAGTCCAACTTGCTGATGCCGAGCAATTGCTGGCTTATCTTCAGTTGGCGTATATGAAACATTCATGTCAGGGAGTTCGCGAAGCGCGCGAACAATTGCGAAACCAACTATGTGAGTGAAACTTACTTTTCCACCACGACCGCGCGCTAAATGGTTATTAATTACAATTCGGTTGTCAACCATTAATTTCGCAGGAACTGCTCGTACAGAGGTAGCGGTTGGAATTTCTAAGCTTGCTTCCATGTTCGTTACAACGCGGGCCGAGGTGCCTTTCAATTTTTCAATAACATCATCAGCAAGTGAGGCAGGTGCTGGTTTTGTACTTGGTGCATCAGGCACATTTGTCTGGGTCACATTGGGAGTGGGCACATTTGCCTGGGGCGCAGTGGGTGTAACTGGCGCTGCTGATGTTGTTGCAGATTTTGCTGCCGAAGCAATTGGCGAGTAGTCACTAGGCGAATAATCAGCGAAAAAGTCCCACCATGCTGGGTCTACTGCTTGCTTATCTTCTAAATACTGTTGGTATAACTCGTCTACGAGCCAATCATTGGCTCCAAATGGACTGTTAGTTGGTCCGGACACGGATTGTGCGCCTTCCTCGTAGATTTATGTTCCAAGCGTATCGCCCGATGAAGCGGTCTCCCAACGTGCATAAGGTTCGTTAGTGGGGCAGGCTTGCATTTGTGACTGATTCCATTTCGCCGGATTTATCTGACCAAGTCGTAGTTATTACGGGAGGTTCGCGTGGCATCGGCTTTGCGGCAGCCCAGGCCTTGGGCAAACTTGGTGCCACGACTGTGATTGTTAGTCGCGAATTGGAAAATCTGACTGCGGCAACAAAGCAGTTGATATCGCAGGGGATTGACGCAGATTCCATTTGTGTAGATGTATCCGAAAGTGAAGCCGTGCACGCAGCTATTTCCGAACACCCGATCGCCAGTCGAGCGGATGTTTTGGTTAATTCTGCAGGTGTGATGAGCGAAAAAATGGCTAAGACGCTTCGAACATCCAGCCAAGAGTGGCATCGAGTTATGGGAATCAATCTCGATGGAACTTTTAATATGATCGCCGCCATCGGGCCACAAATGGCTGGGAGCAAATCAGGTCGAATTATTAATGTGTCCGCCTGCCTTGGAAGATTTAGCGGTCCCGGTCTTGCAGGAGGTCTTGCGCCATATCGAATTTCTAAATCTGCAGTTAATGCTTTGACTAAAAACTTGGCCGCAGAATTAGGAAATGGCAGTCGCGGTGTTTTAGTTGATGCGATGTGCCCTAATCACACTCGGACCGATATGGGTGGTCCAGATGCACCTCGAAGCCCAGAAGAAGCTGCGGACACAATTGTGTGGCTGGCAACTCGAGAACACAACTCCGATACCCAAACCGGATTGCTCTGGGAAGATCGAAAAGTAGTGCCCTGGTAGTCAGTTTTACTGTCCACGCAAATGAATATGAGCAGATTCCTTAACTTGGTTTAAGTCAAAGTAAATTTTTTCGCGCGATTTCCAAATCAACATTTCATCTCGCACTGCTTCACCGTCACGCTGAACTACTCGATCTAGGAGCAAGTGCTCATCTGCTTCAACCCAAATTGCTTGCGAAACAAATTCTCGCAATGACGCGTGCCCAGAACCCACGCCTTCGACAATGACAACTGGTGTTAGTGGTAACTCTGACCAAGTGGTGTACTTGCCTTGCTGCCAGTCGTACTTCAAATGTTTTGGATTAAGCCCGTTTCCGATGGGTGCCAAAATCCAGGCAGATATGCGCTCAAACAAATTTTCGTCCAGCGCATTATCCCAGCCTTCATAAAGTTCGTCGAGATGAATCACGCTCATTGCGCGGACTGAGTCACCAAGTTCGTGAGCGAGTTCGCTTGCCAAAGTAGTCTTTCCCGATCCAGCTGGACCATCGATCGTGACGACTTTGGTATCTCCACAAAGCGCATTGCTGTTATCAATCGCCGATCGAATTTTAGATAAATCGAAAAATGTCATAAGGAGTTACGTGACTGTCTGCTGAAGTTTTTGCCAATTAACCCAGCCGCGAATCGCAATTGCAGTAAATAGCACGTAGAGCAAGGACGTGAACTTTAGATCTTGACTCCAGTAAAGGGCTACGTAAACTGCATCAACAATGAACCACAGGAACCAATTCTCACGATATTCCAAGACCATTAAAACTTGAGCGATAACGCTGAATACTAATCCAAACGCATCTGGGGAAGCCGCGGCGGCTCCGAGAGAAACTAGCCATGGAGTGATAACTAGCCAAGTAACGAAACCAACAGTAACGATGACTGCCCGATGCAACCAGGACAAATTTTTTGAAGTGGCACCTTTTGGACCCCAACCGAACCAACCCCATACTGCGGCTGCGATGAACACAACTTGAACTGCAGCGCTTGCATATAGCGAGTAACTAATGAACAGCCAGCCGTAAAGTGCGCTACTTATTCCCCACCAGGGCCACATAATTTGCTTGCCTGTTGTACCGAGCCAGACGCCAATAAGTGAAGCGATTACGGCAACAAATTCCAGAAGCGAAACTTGATATCCCCAAATAGTGAACAAAATCGTTGTTGCAATTTCATTGATCGCTGAAAACATAAATGCATTCCTCCCGCAATCCGCATTACCGGACTGGTTAAACGGTCGGTGTGGTGATCTAGGATCGGACACCCTCTCAGCCCACCTGGTTGTGGACTCCCGTGTCTTGCAGTTCTTACTGTATGTCATATCAGGCCCACGAGAGCACTGATAAAGTCACTCAGGCAGATAGTTTTGCCCGCGTAGCTCAGTGGATAGAGCGTCTGCCTCCGGAGCAGAAGGTCGAAGGTTCGATTCCTTTCGCGGGCACGCTAGTTAGAACCCGAGCTTTGCGAACCACATGCGGGTTGAGTCAGATTAATTTTTTGTTGCCCTAATTTTTTTGGGTACCGCTACTTTAGGAAGCGTAAGGCTCCATCTTGGGACATTTTTGACCAGGGGACACCAGTGGTTCAAAGTGCCACCTCTCATTTCTATACCTTCGGCACAAGCCAAATTTGTAGCCATACTTCTCCAGCCAGGCTGCAGCTTTCTTTCCCTTAGCACCTCCAGCGCCGTAGTTAACGTCGATTGCGATTCCCCAGGGGTGATTGGATTTTTCAGGTGGCAAAACCCGTTTAGTTGCTTCCTCAACAGAGCCATTTCGCTTAACTGCCCGCTCAAACAAATATTTTTGTTGTGCCAAAGTTCGATAGCCGCTAGTGATTGAAAGTTTGTATCCCTTTTTCTTTGCAGCAGCTTTTGCAGCTTCATAACGCGAATTAAATTGTGGGATTAAGGCATCGGGACGAGTTTCACCTCTGACTATCGGACCAACACCAAGTGATAGTTCACTTTTGCTACAAGCTCCTTTAATGATCGCTCGTACTTTTCCAGTTGACTTATTTGCACAAAAATTAATTACTGGGATCTTCTTCGCGTTTGCCGTGGCAGTTCCTAAAAATAAAGAAAAAATGAGTACTCCAATTACGAGATTAAAATATCTGGCCCTCATAAACGTTGATCTTACTTGGCTAGCTTTCCGGTATTAACTACGCGATAGAGTTTTGTATGTGATTGAAGGACGCGCCCTAGCAGAGCTAATCATCGCTAGTGTGGCGATAATTCTCATTCCTGGACCAAGTGTGATGTTTGTAATTGCTAGGGCAGTGGCCTGGGGTCGAATCACTGCAG
>Ga0136641_1000019_pt1 | contig 65006 bp, 109 predicted proteins | sample EliLak1302023Y_FD_115312 | JGI IMG/M metagenome (GOLD analysis project Ga0136641, IMG submission 115312) | Freshwater microbial communities from Elizabeth Lake, Yosemite National Park, California, USA - 13020-23Y | ecosystem: Environmental > Aquatic > Freshwater > Lake ...
ACGCCAGTCAAGCCGTTAATCATATCACAAACAAGTTGGTGGAAGTCTAGTGTTGGGTCAGCACGGAAAGCAGCTCGTACAGCTTCGGCGCCTGGCCCTACAGCGAAGTGCGCAAGAATTCGGTACTCAATAGACGATAAGTCAAGCGACTTCCAAGTTTCGTTATACTCTGGAACAAAAGCGCCCCTAATACGTGCGCCAAGCTTTGTACGAATAGGAATGTTTTGTAGGTTTGGATCGCTTGAGCTAAAGCGCCCGCTTACTGTACCACCACCTTCAGACTTTAGTTGTCGAAAAGTACAGTGTAATCGCCCGTTAACGTTTTTGTTGAGAATATACCCCTCAACAAAAGTTGACCGCATTTTGATAAGCTCTTTGAGCTCAGTAATATGCGACGCTAAGCTATGTGTTTGCGTCTTCATAAATGTGGCAGTAAACGACGGATTACCAACTTCTGTTGTCGGATATTCATAGCCAAATTTATCAAAAGCTTTTGCCAGGTCTTGGCCTGAGTTAACGTTTACTGCAAAACCGCATTGTGCTCGAAGCTCCATTGTTTTAATAGCTGCTTGTTCTTCAAGTTCATCACGCAGTTTATTGGCGTATGGCAAGTCGACTCTAACACCGCGAAACCGCATCGCAATCATAAGTGGTATTAGCTTGCATTCCATTTGGAATACGTCCATCAGGCCTTCACGCAGTAGTATTGGCCATTGCCGCTGCAAAATGGCAAGAGGCAAAGTTGCATCTGACTCGGCGTATGGGCCAGCTAACTCAATAGGGCAACGATACATATTTGCTCGTTGAGTGCCGTTAGGCGCTCCGCCATAGGCATCAGCTAACCACTTGTACATGCCGTTAGATTCTTTACCTTCACCCATATACTTTTGGCCAAGCGCTTCGAGATTTTGCCGAGCAGTCTCGTCAATAAGCGCTTCAGCAAAGCCGCAATCGTATAACATTCCTTTTACAAAAACGCCTTCAGACTGCAAAAAACCAACATCATAGGTAAGGTTAAGACCTACCTTTACTTGGTGCGGTCGGCTAAGCTCTTTTTGTGCCCAAGCTAATACGGCTTCGCGGTTCATGTTACCGCCAAGTATGTGCTTAAACGGAAAATATCCTTTATAACCACAGTCGGTGGCAACAGATATCCCGATTAGGTGGGAAACGCCTCGCGCCCAGCCCGGCCCAGCTTCCAGCAGTTGTGGGTCATAACCTTCAACGTCAACCGCAATTGCTTTTGCTTGACTAAGATCAGGAAAATATGATGGTACTTTCCAGCCGGTGTCAGGTATAGGCGGCATTGGCCGCTTAACTGGTTTGATTACTTTTTCATCATTAACCCAAAAAAGACTAGACATATTACCCCTTGGCCCTAGCCGCAATTACAATTGTGCGGTCCGGATAACGGACAATTGCAAAGCGCTCTTTAAAAGCAATATCAGCACCTGCCCCAATAAACTGCCACATATGGTTTAATGATGTAGCAAAGTTAATTGGTATCCAGCTACCTTCAAATTTTGCATACGCGCCTGTTTCACCGAATTGGAATTTAGCTTCATTGGGGGCAATGAATTCTACACGAACTCCGTCGGCTTCGGCAGCGTACGGCTTAACTTGCTCTAAAAATTCAACCAGTTCTTGGTCGACCGGCACCATGTCTTCTGCCAAGAAAAAGTCAGATACATCAGGCCATGGCTCGGCGTAAACAGGGCTAGACAGTCGTGAGCCGTCTGCAAATGTGATATACAAAACGTAACCGTCAAACGCCATAGTAGCCATTGGCTTTGCAAGTTTTGCTAGCACGGCTACAAGCGCTTTTGGTAGCGCACAAGTAAACGGTAGCTGTACAGCTAAACGCTGACGAACAATGTAACTGCCGTTAGTAGCATAAGCAAACTGGCCCTTAAGCAACAGACTTGTCGCCCAGATTCTTGGCGCCTCGTTGGGAATAAATTTCACAAGTTCTTTCATGACTGTTATCAAGCCGTCAGGTACTTGAACAAAGTCAGTTGACGGAGTTGGCTCAGGAAGAATCGACTCTTTATCGAGCTGAAGCCAAGTCTTAATTTTACCTGACGTAAGCGTCAGACGCGTGTCGCTTATTGACAGCTTTGAGGTAGCTGTAGCTGCTTTTAACAATGAGTCTGCTTTAACGCAAAATTCTGGAAAGCTTGTAGGCACCGGTGTAGAAAGCAAAACGTTACGGTAGTAGGAATATAACCGACCGCTTTTGCTAAACGCCAACGAAGCCAAGCCGTCTTCGCCGCCTGTAATAGGCCGAACCCGTTGAATTAATGCCTTTAGGTCGATAGACCCATCAGCTGGTTTTGCTTTTGCCATTTAAACCTCCATTGAGCATCCACAATTATAACGCGTATAATAGGTAAAAGAAAGCCGTAACTTTAGCTACGGCTCGCTGGTGCTGACGTTAAACTGCCATTTCAAACTTCATACTTGGGCCACGATCAAAAGGCTCAATTACAAAGTCTTCCGGCTCAATAGTGTAAATTCCAATAATGCCTTCCGGCTGTTTCCAATGCCACTGCGGCAAAGGACGCGCTACAGCTGTTGAAAGAATTTCTTCAGCACCCTTGTAATGGGTGGCATAAATATGCGTGTCAGCAAAATTGCCGCGAAGCTCTCGAGGTTTTTTACCGAGGTGACGGCAGATAGCTGCCTGCAAAAAACCGTACGCAGCCATGTCTGCTGGGCAGCCAAGAACCCAGTCAACTGACCGCATATTGAACAACAGGTCAAGGTCTTCGCCATCAATAAAGATTTGGAAGCTATAATGACACGGCGGAAGAACGGCTTTATGCTGGTCACTTGGGTCCCAAGAAGTAACCAGCAAGCGCCGAGAAGTCGGATTTGCTTCAGCTTCATGCAGCAAGCTAGTCAGCTGATCAACGCCATGGAAGTTGCGCCATTTACTGCCGTAAATTGGGCCAAGGTCAAGGTTGTCTGGTGTGCCATTTTTTTCGTTTGCCGCAAGCAAGTTGGCTTCCCACCAAAAACACTTTCGTTTTTCAAACTCAGTAATGTCTGTAAAGCCGTTGATAAAGCAGATCATTTCGCCGATTGGCCCAGCCGAGCCAAAGACCCTGTGGGTCATAAGCGGAAAACCATCGCGCCAGTCATGGACAAGCTCAGTGCCAAAAAGAGCAGTAGTACCTACTCCAGTCCGGTCGGAACGCGGTGTGCCGTTAAGCAAAATGCGTTCCATAATAGCTAAATAACTGTGTTCGTATTTACTAAAAATTGTTTGCATAATTGCTCCTTAAATACCGTTGGCTATGTGCCATTCGTTAGCGCTTTGGCTTGGGTTAATTTTGGCTGCGTTAAGCGCATCATCAAGAAACGGAGGAACCCAACCTGCCGGCTTAATAATGTCGTACTTGTTGCCATATTTGGAGGTTGATTCGTTACCACGCTCTTTACGCATGTTGGCGGCATGGACTTCATCCCACAAGGCCTGAAGCGGAAACATATGGTACTTCCGCACCAAAATAGCGAAATAGCCTTTGAGAACGTCTTTAGACAAATTGATGTGGTCAGTCAAACCGCCATCTTTGTCACCAAGCAAATGTGTGGTACCAGCTGCAATATAGATGATGTCAATAACAGCGTCAGCAGTATCCCGCATTGTGCCAAAGCCGCTATCAATGGATTCGGCTAGCTCATCAAATTCCTCGTCTTGCCGCTTAATACGTAAATCAGCTTGAGCAAAATCATGAAGCGGATTAACACTGATACCAAACTTTGCATGAAAGTCAGCAACGTCGGAAACGCATTTTTCAAAGCTAAAAGTGGAGTTCATTGGAAATCCTTAATAGTCGAATTTATATAGTACAGCTATTAATTGCGTATAGGAAATAGCTGTTTGTTATTAGCAAACGTTTACATATAGCCAATTTTACTTTATTGGAGGCAAGAAAAAGCCCCGAAAGAATCGGGGCTTTTTATGTAGCTAAGCTTATTCAGCGTTAGCTGGATCGACTTCAGGAGCAGCTTCACCGGCCTGGAACTTGGCTTCTTCGGCTTCCAGTTCGGCCAGTTTGGCAGTATCGGACTCAATGCGCTTTTTCAGAGCAGCAATGCGTTCAACACGCTTGTCGGCGGAGTCAACCAAACGCTGAGCAGCTTTTTCTTCACGCTCTTTGCGCTTGGCAGCTTGCGCTTCGGCTTTTTCGGTGTTGACGCGGCGTGACAGTTCCAGACCGGTAGCCTTACGGAAGTAAGTGATTTGGCTGTTAATCGACGGCTTGGACATGGTAGTGTTGGCAGCGGCCGTTTCGACGACGTAAGTGCTGGACTCGCCGTTGGCTACTGCGTGTTGGCACAGGTCCCAAACGTAACGAGCGCCGGTACCTTTACCAGGGAACGCAACAACAACGCCGTTGACTTCAACGTTTTCTTTCTGAGGACGCAGGTTTTCTACTGGGGTTTGAATCTCGGTCATGACAAATTCCTTACAGGGGTTGGGAGAACAATTTGCTTGTTTAGAACTCTATTATGCCTGTAAGTCTAGAGCTTGTAAACAGGCAAATCAAATTATTTTAAATTATTTAGATTGAACTTCCGATAAAGCTAGAACGGAATAGTTCTGGAAAAGCTTGCGCATCCTTTCACAATAATCTTGAGAGGAGGCTGCGAGCCAAACAACCGGCAGATATTTCCTTGAATGTCACAATGCTCGCAGTTAAAGCAGTTTACTTGCTCACGCAAAGTTAATTGTACAAAAACTTTACATACTTTTTCTATGTCAGACAGTTCTTGTTCAGTCATGCTACTTGCTCCTCTCCCTGATAGACAGGGCTAAGTATCTCAGGATGGCCTTTTACTTTAAACCAAATCTTCACAGATACTGGCTTTTGCAATTCAGCTTTACGGCCTAAAAAGTCATCGCAACTCACTGGATAATTTTCATTGCCAGTATTTTCTTTCCACCATTTACGCGCTAGGCCTTGTGCAGAACCTTTGTGCTCAAAGCAAAGCCAAGTGCTGTACGGCAATAGCCCACAATGGTAGACTGCGCGAATGCTTGGCGGCTTTCCAGGCTTTTGATAAAGTGCGTAAGTAACCATGTCTACTGGAATATCGCGCACGTCAAGAGTTTGTGGCGTGTCGTCGCCAATACCTGCAATAGCTGTTTGCTCAGAGGCTCCCGCCATAATATCATAAGCCGGCGGTGGAAATTTATGGCCGCAATCTCCGCACTCAGTTACTCGGCTTGGCCATTGGCTTTGACACTTGGGGCAAACTTTCATGGGTGGAGCATCGCTACCACCACGCTTCTTTTTCTTCTCCGGTAGTATAGGTTCGTTGATTGGGCCCAGCCGAATAATGTTGTTTGCAAAGTCCAATACCAAACAGCCAAGCGATTTAGGCCCTGCTGCGATAGCTGATAGTCTGCCAGTAATGGTAGTTAGGTCAAAGCCTGGCGCGTAGACTGGACGAGTGCCACGACCAAGAATTTGAATGTGCAAACTGTTTGACTTGGTCGGCCGCATAAGCACAAGTAAATCAATATTTGGAAAGTCAAACCCAGTGGTCAATACGCCCATGTTTACTAATGCGCGTAAGCCGCCTTCTTCTCTTTTAAAATCAGCGATTACATCCTCTCGCTTTTTTGTCATTTTAGAATGAATAACGCCTGTGCGTATACCCATATCATTAAGCATTTCCGCAATATGCTCGGCGTGCTCGATAGACACAGCAAAGATAAGCCATTTTTTACGCTGCTGTCCTTTTGCTACCATTTCAAGACAACAATTGTAAGTGACACCGCTAAGGTCTACGGCGTTAGCCAATTGCTTTTGATTGTAATCGCCTGCAATAGTCCCTACATCAGATAAGTCAAATTGCGTGTCAGTCGACTTAGTAGTCAGCGTGGCCAAATAGCCTTCACGAATAAAACGTACAAATACTTCACGCGTCGCAAAGTCGCAAGCCAGATGGTTAAACAGACCGCATTCAAGCAAATGACCGCCCTTCATTCTCCAAGGAGTAGCTGTTAGCCCAATACAAACAAGCTTAGGGTTTTTCTCACGTAGTATTTCAAGTGTTTTACCATACAACGTTTCGGCCGAAGCCGGAATCATATGGGCTTCATCAACTATTACAACTGAAGGCTTTTCAACTTCATGTGCCACATTAACAAATGATTGAATACCAGAAACTATAATTCTACCTGATAAATCTTTTTGCTTTAACCCTGAGGAGTAAATAGAAACGGAGGCTTGTGGCCACACCCATTTAATGGCTTTTGCATCCTGATCCACTAGTTCTTGAACATGTGTGAGTACGACCACACGCCCTGTTCCTGGCCAGTTAGCAAAAATATCTTTACATATCATTCCGATTAAGGATGCTTTTCCTGTGCCGGTTGCTAGCACCATTAATGGGTTAATATGACCACTGCGCTCTGCAAATGACCTCCAGAGGTGCACAATCGCAGCTTCCTGGTAGGGTCGTGGAATAAATTTCCCTTTCATTGTTACCCCAAAGCAATAATAATGTCAGCCGGCTTTACAAACGCCCGGTGTTTGCTATAAGCGCTACAAGGATTATATTCATCAATATCATTAGACCCGTTATACGCGCATGACCACTTGCCTTCTTTGTTTGGCGAAGCGTGCTCACAAGTCCGGCAGTTAACGTCAACTGACTCGTTAGTCAAGTGCCAGCAGTTAGCACGATGATCGCAAATACGGCAGCGGTAATCAGTAGCCCGTAAAGCAACGCGCTCAGGCGGCTCGTCAGCAAAAGCTAACGCGTCTGCTAGCTGCAGCTTCTCATCAGCAAATGCTTCATCAAGCATTACCCATTCAGTATAAAGCTCGTCATTGTTTTTGTTAACAGCCATATAAAAGCATTTAGTTAGCTTAAACTCACGCATGTACGTTTGAACTTGCGCGTAATGCACCGGCTTACTGATTTTTACACCTTTTTTGCCCAAGTCTTCAAAAGACTTAAGGCTATGGGTTTTCATTTCAAGCAACACCCACTCATTAGGGTGCTCGACAAAACCAAAAGCAAAGCCATCAGTAGAACCACCTACATGACCATAGGCCCGACTGGCTTTAAACTGCTTACCGGTTTCTGGGTGTACGTCTTGTACCTTAATACCGACTGAGCGCAAATAGCTGGTAAAACGCGGTTCTTCAAGATGACCGCGATTAAACAACCGTAGTACAAACGGCGGAAAAGACGGGCGAGTTGCCCAACGAAAGCTAAGCCAAATAGACCGATGGCACTCGGCGCCAATACCGCTAAGCCCAAGGTGGGTACGAAACGGAAGCTCTTTTGCCTCTAAACTAATTGCTTGGTGTCGCAACTGAAAGGCTTCAATCAGCTCTTGAGTTGGCGTACTCATCGGTCTTTGACCTCAGAACGCAGCAAACTATTTTCAGCTGGTTGATCGGCTGGCATTTGTGGCTGTTTTTCCTGGGCCACTACTTCGCTTAGTTCTTGGCCCGGTTTTTTAAGGCTTTCCGTAAGAGCAGCTACTTTTTGCTCTTCACGCAAACGGTTGACTACGTTCTGGACATAACCAGCAATATCAATCCAACTGTCATCGTAGTCAGGATCACCGCACATAATACGGCTGATTTTATGCATTACCATTGCAAGCGCTTCTCGTTGATCATAAGCCAGTCGTTCCCAACCTGGAAGCGAGCGCAAATAGTCTTCAAGCTTCATGGCTACTTCACCACTTTCGATAAGCGGACCATAACGACCACGACGTTGTGCGATGGTTTGCTCTAGTTCAATAATCATACTATTTTCCTATTAAGTTCAGCTTCAGTTATTAAGTGTGCGCGTTGTACAGTTGGTAAATCCATCCATCCGTAATGCGTTTGTTGCAAAGGTAAGTTTAGCTTATCAGCCAGCCATTTATAAGCGTTAGTACGGACCATTCGCCTGGCTAACATCATAGCATGAAAAGACTGCTTTGCACGCTGCCTTGCAGCTCTTAGCTCTTTATTTGCTAACGTGCCGAGCGGAATAGCCGTATCAGCATGAACGCTTACGTGAGCTTCACAGTTACCAGCACAAGCATACAAAAATGGCCAATCACCAACGCTTCTACCGTAAATAGTTTCATTATTTACAAGTACGACTTTGCCTTGACAGTAAGGGCAAGCAGTAGGAATGGGCAGTGCGTCGCGAACCCGCTTCATTGCGGTAACACTCACGTAAGGCAAACCTTCTGGAGGAGGAATGACCCAGGGCTGTGGGTTCGGTAGCGGTGTAAAGTTAATGTCTGACATTATCGTCTACTCGGCTTATTGCGCTCTTCTTTGCCTTTACAAAAGGCACACAGCGTGCAGCCAGGAATAGCAAGCCGTCTTGCTTGAGGAATTGGTGTGTCGCACTCTTTGCAATCTTCTGCACTAATGCCTTCATACACAACTCGATTTGCTAAAGTTGCGTTTAACAATACTTCTTGATAACCGCTTGCTACATCTACGTCGTCAGCCATTGTATTCTACCTTTATACCGTTTGAGATTAAGTGTTTAATTGCTTCTTGCTGTGCTTCGGCCCAACGGCCTGGATTACCCACAGGTGGCATTACTACTTCTGCGACCCGCTTGCTCGCCACAATTGCTGCTGCGCAAGCCAGGCACGGCTGACTGGTAACGAACAGTGTTAGGCCAGAGCCTTCAGAGTTTTGAAGGGCATTGACTTCCGCATGAATAACCATAAACGTTGAACTTTCATTATTTAGCGTATCGTCATTATACTCTGGTGGAGGACCATTGTAACCTGCCCCGTTAAGTTTTCTTTTGCTAGTTACTACAACTGCGCCTACTTTACGTTCTTGCTTTGACCATTCGCCGACTTGACTGGCTAGCTGCATAAAGCGGTCATGCCATTTTTGTTCCAAAGTATCTACTCCAGTATGCAGTTAATAAAATGCGCCGGAAATACCAGCGCATCTTACCATTACTTAGCAGCTACTACCAAGGTTGACTTGGAGTTTCAACGGTGCCATCCGGGATTGCAGGCTGGCTTTGTGCTGCGGCTGCCACCAAGGCTTGCGCGTCTGCAAGAGCTTTTTGAGCAGCAGCTACTGGGTCAACAGCTGTAGTTTGAGCAGCAGGAGTTTCAACAGTTTTTGCAACAGAAGCTGTGGCCGTTGGAGCAGCGGCAGGTTTTGCTGGAGCCGACGGAGCTGCTGGAGCAGAACTTGCACCTGCTGGCGCGGCAGTTGCACCGCCTACTGCGCGGAAACCTTGAAACTCGTTGCGAGCTTCATACAACACGCCAGAGTCTTTGTCGTTGGCTACATTGTAGGTCGGAGCAGTGATTTTCACACGGGCTTCGAACGGAATGCCGCAAAGCTGAGCAACGTTGCTGAGATTCAATACGCCAATGGCATGGCAAAGAGCGGACAGTTGACGCTGGCCAATTTCTTGCGCTTGCGGATTTGGGTTTTGGTAGTTGATGTTACCAAACACAACGCGGTTAGCATGAGTTGGGCCTTGTACTTTGGCCATTATGCTGACCATGGAGCCAGTACCGGCTTTGGTTGGTTTCAGCTCGGACTTCTCAATTACAAACTGATACCAGCCAACTGGAATCGGCTCAAAGTCGGAAGAGGCTGGTTGTACTTCAGTTGCGTTAAAGCTAAGAGTTAGGGACATTTGTTTATCTCGTTTATTTGCTACCTTACTTTGCAAATGCCAGGTGTAAGGAATAACCTGTTTATTTGGTGCAGACGTCCGTACATACTACGAATGCGGTAGGCCGCTACCCTTCCTCACTGTTTGCCATGCGAGTGGTCCATCTGCATTTGTTTGGTGGGCCGGACAGGACTTGAACCTGCGACCGATCGATTATGAGTCGACTGCTCTAACCAACTGAGCTACAGGCCCAAAATTTTAAATAGAACAACCCATCTTAGCAAAGATGTGAGTTAGGCTTGGATACTCGAGTTCGTCCAGTACACCAGAACGGTCTTTGCACTGATATTGCCAGTTTGCTTTTGTCCGCAGCTGACGAGCGCCATTGTTGGCAATTTCCAAGGCAAATACTTCGTCAAGCAGATAAGGCATGCCGGACTGTAGCATTTTACCTGGAAATTTCATACCGATTTGGGTGGTGCCCATTACATCGTCAGTTACTTTTTCCGCTTTGCAGAGGAAGACAATATTGTGGTGGGTCGGCAAATCACGGAACGCACGCACCAGACCAAGAACGTCTTGGCCGAGAATACCATATGCTTGACGCGGGTCTTTTACTGTGGGGTTAGCCAAGGCTTCGGTTAAAACTGTTTCTGCAGTATCAGACAACGAGTCAAGAATAACTGTTTTATACTGTAATGCAGCGGGCGTTTGCAGCCATGCATAAATTTCTTTAAGCTTGGCAACTGTAGAAACATCAATGTACGGAACATTGTATGTAACCCAGTCTTGATCAGCGCCGTACACTTTGGCAATATTGTCTGGGCTGAGAGACAACAAACCGCGTTCAGCGTTCAGCAAAAGCGGCGCTGGAGCAGATGCTGCAATCATAGTCTTGCCATTACCGCTAAGGCCGTAAATGGCCATTCGGATTGGTCCGGGCGGTGTAGCACCTGTTACTTTAACTTCCATTATCTTGTCTCTCAGTTCATTTAGCTATTATATTGCGCTGCTTAAGGCTTGTACAACTTTATTTAAAATAAATGTTCCCAGCAACGCGCAACTGGGTTATAATCAGTTGGTTTCGACTTCCGGCGCTTTAGTGATCTTGACCTGAGGACTGCCTGGCGAAGTAGTAATGGCTTCAAGAGCTGCTTCAAGATCATCGCCAGTTAGTGCTTTAAGACCTGTTGCGCTGATAGTATAGCTGACTTTGAAAACGCCGGCAAATTTTTCTTTGCCAAGCTTTTCTCGTGCGTCAGCCAATGAAGGCTCAAACACCTTGACATTTTCAGTATTGGTGAACGACAGTTTATAGCCATCCATCGCAACGGTCTTTGAGCCTTTCTTTGTATGACCCGAGCGCGCAAGTAGCTCAAGCCGCGCATTAAGCTCAAGCTCTTTAATCTGCTCAAGCGACTTTTTAATGGCTTCCCACTTTGGAACAGTCATTCCGCTCATTGTTTTACTCCTGGCGTAACAGCGTCAATCAAAGCGTCTGAACTGCCTTTAACACGGATGTCCGGCAGAATTGTTTGAGGCTTGAACTCAACGCGATAGTGGTAAACGCTTACGTCAGCACCATACAGCTGTTCGCTGAAGTAGGTCACATTATCTGACAAACCAAGCGAATGCTTTTTATACTCCTTGGGCCCAACTTTACAAGTAACGTCCAACTTGCGCGCGCTACTTGCGTCAAACGCACAACGGCCTTCAATTGACAGCATATAGCCACCAGTGATTCCATTGTATAAAACGATGCGCCGTGTAATTTCAAAGTTGTCGGCTGCAGCAGACAGGTTGCGTGAAGCAATATCTGCGTCACGGCCACAACCAGAAAGTACACTTGCAGAAAGAGCAAGTAACCCAACTGTTTTAAGCAATTTGATTTTCATTTATCAACTCCAACTATTATTTATGAAGTTCAATTATAACTTATTACTTGTTCTTTTGTAACCTACTTTATTACTCTTCATTTGACTGTTGAACTATATAAACTTGAGTATCAGCTGGGAGCGCAGAAGCAGTAATACCCAGCGGAATACCGCCAGGAGTTCTTAGCTCAATTATGCCTTGGCCAACTAAACTTTTAAGGGCTTCGTCTCGGCCTTGAGTGCTAATCTCTGGCCGGCTTAAGCCAAAGAATCGTGCAGTATACTGACTAAATAACCCGACTGTTAGTACATGAGACTGAATGCTTTTATCCAGCGTAGTTGATAATCGGCCAGCTTTGCGCAGTAACTCTCGAATTGAATCAAGGTCTGTACCTTCCGTATAGAATTTAATAACAGCTAACTCATAGCGCGATGCTTGGTTAACGGTGTTCATTGCATGCTTGGCTTGGTGTGTAGTTGTATCAACAGTTCTCGCAATGCTTTTAAAGAGTAGCTGAGCGTTTTGCTTAACAAACTCCATGACTGCAATGCCCCATTCAAGAGACTCAACAGTATGACTGGCACTCTCAGGTTCTTCAGACCAAGCGTAGATAGCCGACAGATATTGCGCGTAAGTAATATAACGGTTAAACGCATCTTCTTCCGCGTCACCACCGTCGCCTTTACTTGCTGTTCCAAGTTCCAGTAGCCTTCTTACCAATGGAACGTTTGAGCGCAACAATTCTTGAGAATGAAGCACGGTAACAGTAGGCGAAGTAGTATAGCGACGAACCAGGTTTGTTGCTTCCGATAGGTCGATTTGAACTTCACCGTCTGGAACTTCAAACTTGCCATTCCAGCTGTTTGCATCAATGGCCGGCTCATTACTTACCCACAGTACCAGCCGAGCTAGCAGCCCGTCGCCAAGATGCTGCATTAATACCGGCTTCATTGCCTTGATTGTAGACAGATAAGCGAGCTGAACAACGTAATCTTGCAAGTCTACTCGACCGCTGTTTGTATTCTTGTCGGCTGAAGTTGTTGCGCCTGGGGCACAGACATTTTCAGTAAACTCTTTGAGAAAAGCTTTTGCCCCGCCCGGGTCGTTAGACGTAGCAAAGTTGGCTTCAGCTTCATCGACTAGCCCGATTGCTGCGGCTTGTTTTTCAAACAGTGAGATACTGGCCGCAAGTTTGTTTGCGCCTTGAAGGCCTTTGCCCATGTCCCGAACTGGGGTAAGGGGCAACGCGCCCATCGAGCCTTCAGCCTGTAGGGTTTGCGACACAAGTCTTGCAAAGTCTCGGATTCGTCGATACGCTCGTGACTTGCCGCGACCTGAGTTGGCCAGTGTGAAAAAGTGAACAATAGGCCGTTTACAGATTGCGTCTGTAATAACAGCTTTACCTGTGCTCAGGTATACAGCTTGGCACAGCAGCCGATCGCCAGCAAGCATGCGAGTAAGCTGAATAATCGACGGTGTAGAAACGTCAAAGGCAACTTCGCTGACACGGTTCAAAGCTTCTGCAAGTATCCGCATGTTCTTTGGTAAAGGCGGTGGCTCGAGCAGCACAACTGACTCAATAGTCGGTGGAGGCAACATAGCAACAACTTCTTGGCCCATCGATAAGTTGAAAGTAACCATCGGCAGTTCAAGCGAGTTGTTCTTTACCATATTGTTGTAGTGCAAGTCAAACAGCGAGACCAAGTCAGTCACTTTGCGTTGACGCTTTGGCTTTGTGATGTTTGCTTCATCAGCGCACGGGAAAGACAAGAATACGCGTCGCATCTGGCCTGCGTCAGCAGAGTAGCGCGAAAGACGCTGGACGAATACTCGCATGACGTCCGAGTTAAGCTGTTGCTGTGGGTCTTTGGCGTAGGCTAATGCTTCTGGGTCTTCTTTGAATTTCTCAATAAGATATTCGTCAGCCACTTCTTCGCCAACAAACTCGTGACGCAAATTGGCTTGTGCGCGTAACTCAGCGTTTTCTCGAGACTTTGCAGAAATGACCTCTTCAAAGTACGGCGTCAATGGCTGAATATCCGGCCACGCTGGATTTGAACGACCAGTCATGTACAAAAAGGTGCCAGCCCCTCGGGCGTCTATGCCGTCTACTACCTTGGCAATAACGCCGGCCACTTCTGCCGGGCAGCTAAAAATTTGGTGTAGGCCGTTACCGCGGCTGGACGTCTCTGTCCAAGTTTCGTTGGCTTTGCATAATGAAGTGTAGCCGGGGTTGGCCGCCAAGTCGTCGTAGTCAAGAACAATAAAACCCGGCTGAATAAGCCAGATGTGCCCCATGGCAGTGGCTTTAGGATGTTCTTTGAGATAGACCTGAACTTTGACGGATAGTGGGTGCTTTGACATCGACGCAATAGCAGCAGTTGCTACTTCGTAGTTCACCAAGGTTTCTGGCCGACTAACGTCAGGAGCACGACCTGTCATGTGAACTTGTTTTTTGTAGGCTTGGCCATCTTCATCGATAGCCAATTGCCAAACTCCCCAGACTGGAGAGCCGTCAATCAAACACTGTGGGTAGGATGCCGCGCTTAGGGTCATATAGTAAATCGCCGAAAGAAAGGGTTGCCAGCTGGTCGTGCTGGGATTACTAATCCGCAAAAGGCTGTACTACTACCCTGAGAGAGACCAATCTCTCGACGTCGGCGAACGCTTTGATAGCAGCACAGTCTTTTGCAGACTAGAGGAAAGTAATAATAGGCTTTAAAAAGGAATAAGTAAATGCTAGCGTAAACTAGCTTTACTCAACGTCAATAGTTAACTGGTTAGGCCAGTCGCGATCGGCAATAATAGCCTCTTTCAATGCTTCTGCGTTAAGAGTATTGAGTTGTGTGGTTACCAGCCGCAGAGCTTCTGCGCGAATGTTTTGGTGTGACAAAGTTAGCCGAGCAGTTTGCGTGGCTTCGCTTTGGACTCGCTGACGATAAGGCAAAAGCTTGGCTTCGGTGTTGGTAAGTTGCATTACCTGAAGAGTTGCGGCGTCTGCCAAGGCTTGAGCCTTTTTAGCTGACGCCATCCACTTGTCGTAGTCTTCCGGAGTTTCGCATTGCAGTGCTTTATGTAAAGCAGCATGTGCTGCCATCTGCCCAGCAATTACCAATGAGTTGTGGTGGCGAATCATAACCGAGTAATCGCCGGCTTGGCAATGCGAAAGCAGTACGTCAGCATGAGCTGCAAGTAAAGCTGGATCACCCATCCCCGAGGCTAACCCAGCGGACATACCAAGATAAGTGGCCGGATCAAGCGAAGGGCTTAGCTTTTCATTCGACATTTTCAGCCTCCTTTTTCAGCATATTTTGAAAGCTGTCTTCAATTGTCTTCTTCAATACGTTTTGAATGTTATCGTCGCCAATACGCATAAGCCATTCGTCTTTTGCAAGGCCCTGAGCGTTGTAGACTGGCTGTTTAAAAAAGTCGCAAGCAATAACAACTTTGCCTTGCAAAACTTCTACCAACCAGCGTTTTGAGGACGAAGCAGTATAGTGAATAGTTGTAGGCATTACGCCAACTTTTACAATTATTTCGTAATTTTTTCCAGCTTCAATTTGCTCAATAACGCGTACTGTCTTACCAATATTTTCTGGCACAAACGAGTTGATGATTATTGCCAAGCATCCAGGTTCAATCGGTTTCATTCTCAAATACCTAACGGTGATTAATGAAAGAATCATAAACCCTTTCTAGATTTTTGTAAACCCTTTCGCGCGCTATATAGAAGGACGGTAACCCACAGTGATAGGCCATGAGGCTCAAGGGATGAAACAAGCTGTTTTACACCCTCTTACGTTACTTTATAACTACTAGATGCAAATGCTCGCATCGATGCGCATCAGGCTATCCGCGTAATCTTATGGAGCCTGAATTCGTCTAGCTAGCAACCAACGCTGATTCACGGCGATGCGTCCTATTTTAGCAAACTAGCCTGATGCAAAATCCGCATCTGTTTTGCATCTGTTTTGCATCAGGTAAAGCGCATAAAAGCTATTAAGCAGATTTATTTAAACTAACAACTTGGATCAGTGACTTTAAACCTTCTTTCTGGCTTATTTTGGTTTGAGATTTGCATCAGCTGACTCTTGCATCAGGCCTCGCATCTGTCTAAGCCCTTGTTTTATAAGGCTTTTTAGTCTCCTGATGCAAAGATGCGCGTCAGGCAGGGTGCCCTATATTTGCTAGGGTGTGTAAGTCCATATAGGCCTGTCTATATATTTTTAATTTTTAAAAAATATATACAGCTATAGGCTATTGGTAGTAAGTAGACGGACAAATGGAGACTTACACACTAGCTGATAGCAGGTAGGGCTAGGCCGCATCCGCCTAGGCCATCCGCATCTGCATCAGGCCGCATCACCTGCATAAAGCTAAACGCACAGAATTTAGACCAAAGGTAATGAGATCAAGCACTTAGGCTCCGTGCAGCACAGATGCAAACTAGATGCATCTGGTGCGTTAGGCTACGCAACAAAAGGTGTACTTCGCCTAGCATTTGCTATATGATGCGAGAGTTACGAGGATTTGCATCAGCTAAAATTCGAGCAAATCTGACCGGAATAGTCTAAAGAGTCGCGTTGCCGACCACTGTGGGTATCTATAGATAAAGATTTACTAAAGAAGTTTTGCGCTATATAATTAAACGTCTTATAAATAAGGAATAAATAATGCTACCAGTATACTTTTGTTACGCCATCAAATTAAACAGCACAGAAGAACTTCGACCTACTAGCGAGAAAGGCTGGTTTACTACTTTGGCAAGAAAAGGAGAAAAGCAGTCTACTACGCGTTGGAAAATTGATTTGACGGGTATTAAGCTATTTGTTTCTGAGCAAACAGCTTATAGAGCTTTACGCTCAACGTCTAAGCCTGAATCAGCTAAGTACGGCTATACGCAAGAAGAATACGAAAGTCTTTTTAGCATTACTAAAGTGTTAGTAAGTAAAGAGCTGTATGAAAGTACAGCAGAAACTGTTGCAAAGCTCAAAAAGCAAAATGAGGCAAGAGCCTCGTCGCGCAAGTCTAAAACTACAACAATTTCTGCTGTTAATAAGAAGAACGACTTGCTGGAGGGGGTAGAACTAAGCACGGTGTTTAGCGCTATCGTTCGCACTGACAAGGGCCGCATATCTGTAAAACGTTTCAGAACACCTGAAGCGGCATTACGAGAGCTCATGAAAAAAGTAGACCTAAGCTATTTAACGCTAGTTAGGATCATTTCAGAGACGATTATAAAAGCGCCTACCTCATTGCTGAAGTAAGCGCCATTGGCATAGCTGTTACATTTGGCCAGCTATCATATTGGCTCGACGCATGAAGTACTGTAGCTTGTCAAGATCAGTATCAATGGCGTATATCAAAATACCTTTGATGCTAATTACGTAACAATGTTTTGTAGCAATGGTGTACGACGGGAAGTCTTTAGAATCTGCAATATCCACTATTACAGATTGCGCAAGAGTAACTTGCTCCAGCGCAGCTTTATGCATCTCAATGGCTACGTAATAGCCAATTTGCTCAACTTTATTTAGGTCTTTCATTTTGGTATTTCCTTACTTAAACAGCAATATAACGAAACTTTTGATTGGCGATATTGGATTGCAATTCACGCTCTAAAAGCATTTTAGCAACACCTTCAGTCGTAGCGCTATACAGATTGTGCCAAATACCTTCAGCTTCAACAAATACTTGGACGTAAAAAGCAGCTTTAGTTTTCATTTTGTATTTCCTTTAGTAAGTGTGTTTGCTTGTTGATGTATCTACTATAAGGTAGTCGGCAGCTGTTGTACACTTTTATTAACCACTTTATCAATTGATTGTTCTAATCCCTTAGCCGATAGCCATGCGAACAATCAATTGTCCGCTGCAAGCCGCAACTGCTATAATGAACGTACAAACAACGGAGACATCAAATGAACATTTTTGAAATTAACCAGGCTATCATTGATGCTTCCATCCCAAGCTACGGTGTGGAGACTGAACAAGACAACGGCGCTCTTGATGTTGTATACCTTGCAGACTACGAAGCTCAGCTGATGGATGGCATGATCTTTTTGAATGATAGCTGCACTGATAACGACATTGCTGAGTTTGCGGATATTGAGTCGCTTATTGCGCACTTGAAGAACATTATCAAGCTGTGAGCCAACTGCACAGCCACGGCGCTGCATGCCACTGTGGGTTGATAGCAAATAAAGTGTACAAAGCCAATCAGCTGCAGTACAATAGACATTCACTAACTTATATTATTAAAAGGAACGGCCATGAACTTTTCAGACCTTGTAGGCTTGACGTTGCGCGCAATTGAAGGCGCAGAAGCTGGCAGTGAAGAAATTACACTTTATGCCGACAATGGTAGCAGTTTTAAAATGTATCACGACCAAAACTGTTGCGAGTCAGTAAACGTTAACGATGTAGAAGGCGACATTGCTGACTTGATTGGCAAACCTTTGGTGCTAGCAGAAGAGGCTAGCAATGAAGGAGACGAAAGCAGCTATGGCTCGAGCACATAGACATTTTATCGCCTAGCAACAGCTAAAGGCTTTGTGGTATTTCGCTGGTTTGGCGAGTCTAATGGCTATTATAGCGAAGAGGTAAGCTTTAGAAAAAATAAACTAAACGTTTACACGCTCAGTGTTTGTTGGTACAATAGACACATACCAACGAACATCGAGGAATGAATCATGACTATTGAGCGCAAAATCAAACTGCTGGAAGCCCAGTACGCTGCTATGACTGTTAACACTAAGCTGCGCGACAAAGTGGCTTTGATTGCACAAATTCGTGATCTTCAATCCCAGCTGGAAGCCTAATCATGTACTATCAAGCCACTGCTACTGTAAACGGTCAGCTGTTTGAATCTGGCTTCTACCACGAAGGCCGTGACTGGGCTATCCGCATGCTAGTACGCCAAATCGGTTTTGAAAACCTTTCACTGATTACTGTTGAGGTGATGTAAATGACAGACTATGACTTTAACACTGTAGAAAAGCGTCGAGCTTTTTACATTGCCAACTACGGCAGCATTCGCCAATGGGCCTTGTTTCGTGTAGCCACTTGCTGGCGGCTTCGCAAACGCTTGCCACGACTTACTGCTAAAGCAAACAGCTTGGCATGATCATTCCTGGAGAAAAGCAATGACTATGCGATACGTAACCAACAACCAACTTTATCAAAACGGTGAAAGCGTTGACCATTCGGCGTGGTGGCTTGCTGTCTATTTGCTTCGAGTCGAATTGGCACAGCTTAAAAGCCAAGACTTTACATTGCTTTTGTACGTAGCTGACAACATTTGCCCTGAGCAGTATGTCGAGCCAGTCTACCTCATGCTACGCAGTTCTCACTTCGAGTCGGTCGCCTGGGCATTGGACCAACTCGAAATTCCAAAAGAAGAATTTCTTAAAGCGGTGTAAATAGCTGTTTACGAGCAGCTAAGCATTGCGCTACAATCAAAGCTTCTAACTTACTAAAGGTGTCAGCATGAAAGTCTACGCAATCCGCCACACTCCAACCGGTTTGTTCATGCCAGTACCCACAGGTAAGAACGGCAGTGGCTCATCCTATTGGGACCCGCTTGAAGACAGCCATAACCCTCAAATCACCAAAACGCCGGTTGATGGCGTAGCTGTTTACGGCACACCGCTGCCTCGGCTGTTTCCACTTCGTCGATCAGCAAGCTCAGCCTTGACACAATGGCTGCGTGGTCGGCATGTTTCAATAACTAGCGGCTGTTCTCCGTGCGTAGCCGTTAGCTACGCACGGAGATGAATTGGTGCGCGTAGACATTGTGCCAGACCCATCGCGCAAAGCTGACGACATGAAATTGTTGCGTTTGAACTTGTGGGGGTGAAGTAATGGCCATTGCAAAAGTAGCTGAACCTGAAGTAATTGTACTTACGCTTAGCTTGTCTGCGGCCGAAGCTAAAGAGCTCAAAGCTGTAACTCAAAATCAATTTACTGCGGCTGACGAAGCAGTAGAACTCCGGGAAGTTCGTCATGCAATTTGGCATGCGCTTAATTTGGCTGGAGTGTAATATAAACATCCTGGACCAGCAACAAATTGAGGCAAGCGCTTACCACGTAGCGTTGTGCGCTCAACTTATTAGTTTACAAGCTCGCTACGATGTGCTAATCTGTTATGCGCTTAATGTAGACTTTCAGCTCGAAGCGCATATAACGCTTAAACAGATTGAAGCTATCCAGAAAGCAATCGACGAAAATGCAAAGGCACAACTGAAATGACAACTAAACTAACTGACAGTCCAGCTTTTGCCCGACCAAAAAGCCCTAAAGGCTGAAATCGAAATCGCTAAAATGAACCTGGAGAAAAAGTAATGATTGTTGATTTTGATTTTAGCAGAGGCCCACACAAACCTTTACGTACAAAACAAGAATCAGCTGAGGAAACAGTAATGACTTTTAAACATGAAGATCGTTATATTATTATCAAGTTGAAAAACCTTACTGAGGACCAACTTGACTCGCTTGAAACACGAATGGACAACTAAGAAATTGTTCCTCTTGAAAACTGTCTTATAATCGAAGACGATTGGCCCAAGTACGCTTGGGTGTCATTGAGGAGCGTTCAAAATGACTGAACAAGTAATGGGCCGTATCCACCACACAAAAAATTGGTATAATCTGCGCGCTTAATAGCGTTGGCCAACAACTACGTGACGATACCAAACTTTACGAGCATCCAGCTGAACACAAAGAAACTGACGCTAAGTCTCGAACCGCTTGGATTGCAGTTGTGCTGCAAAAATATCCAACTGCTGAAATAGGGTAGTAGGTACACTGGCAACAGCAGCCTACAACGGTATTCAAGTCGGCACTTGGCTCCCATATGCGTGGACTGTAAAATGAACAGTTACCGAATGAGCTTTACATCATACACCGATGCGTGTGACTACGCAGATAAACTGAAAAGACAAGGCTCAAGTACTCAATTGATGGCTCTTGTTCGGTCAAGCGAGGGCTGGGATGTAACTTGGCGAATGCCTTAGGAGAACTGTAATGAGCAAAATATGCTGGAGTTGTGAACGAACTGGAGAAGGCGGATTTTTGGTTGTAGCACAAAAAGTGCTACCACTCGGCCGTGTGTATAAGGCTGGCTTTACAACTGTTAAAAGGGATTTTAGCTGCTTTACTATTCGGCAACAGCGGTTTTACTTGTTTACAGTTATTGAAGCGCTAACTAACTATATGGAAGCAGCTGTTGAAGACGGACCAATAAGCTATGTAGCTGTTAGCGCAAAAGTTGCGCAATAAACAAAGCCCTCAACTAAGAGGGCTTATTTGTCGCCCACTGTGGGCTAGGTGTAAGCAATCTCGTCAAACTCGTCAGCAGTAAGAGCTTGGCGAGCAGCTTTAATAATTGCTGCAAACTCAACTTGCTCTTTAGCCGTGAACAAGTCGCCAAAGTCAGTGATGTCGTCATCCATGTGGAAGAAACGGCCTTCAATGTTCAAGCGAGCTACAAAAGCTTTGAAGTTGTTGGCTGCAGTAGTCATTTATTTAATTCCTTAAGTAAGTTGTTTGTTTCGTCTTGATGTATCTATTATACGCGCTGGGCAAAGGGCTGTACACGTTTATTTTCACATGGTTTCTTATTGGTTAACAGCCACTTGATATGGACAATTGATTGTGCGTGCTTGCCAGCTGTTGGCATAATTAACTCATCGAAACGAACAACGGAGCAAGACAAGATGCGACATAACACATATTTGCTATTTATTTGTGACGGAGTTCAGTGCGAAATAGCTGACAATATACTTTACCGCAATGGAATTCGCATAGGTCGGTTTATTACTACAGTTTCAGTTTTACCACTAAAAAAGCTAAAACTTAAAAATGCGCGAATTGTAAAACCAAACAAAGGCCCATTATCAAAGCAAAAATGGCTACAATAAATGCTGAAGGCTTTGTTAACACAACTAAACGGAGATTGATCATGCAACTCAAATTTATTAAAGACATTTTTGAACCCGGCTTTACCGAGCTAACAGTTAGCAAAAAGTATGAAGCTTACTCGGCTGTAACTGACGACGGATTTTACGTCATTACTGATGACGGTACACCCCATTATTTTACAAGCCTTAATGCAGGCCCTCAGCCGGACGGCTTTGATACAAACGATTGCTGGGAGCGTGTATGAGCCAGCTTGCCAAAGACATTATTGAAGCAATGCAGCGCCAAGCTGTTGAAAAGCAACGGCCTTGTATTGTCAGCCTTGAAGGCTATGAGTTTCGCTGTACGCCAAAGCGTGTCGGTCCGCCTGAAACCTTTTTTCTTGTTAATGGCTGTTACTTTGCAGAAGGCGACGTCAAACGTTTTGTGGCTACTTTTGCTAAGTCAAAACCAATCGCAGCTACTGCTGTTTTGAATGCTTTAAAAGCTGTAGAAAGCTGAGGCTTCCAGAAGGTTCTCGTCGCCAGTAAGCTTCATGGCGGAGTTTTGCCTTGCAGGCCTAGTAAAATGTATAGGACACGGTCCGGACGCCTCTACGGAGGACAGGGACACGTAGCATTAAACTTTCAAAGGCCGTTTCAGGCCATTAATTTATAGGTGATTGTATGACTACTCAAGCACATAAGGAATTTGACGCGTGGTATCGTGGCGTTTGGCCTGAAGAATCGATGAACGTTAAAGGCCATTTGCATAAAAACCAAATGTGTGCAGCTTGGCTTGCTTCGCGTGAAGCAATTGTAGTAACTTTTCCAGAAATCGATGACTGGGCCACCGAAACAAACGAAATTATTTGGCAGTGTGAAGAACACGTCAAAACAGCTGGTCTAACAGTAGTCTACGAGAAGTCAACCAAATGAAGTATATTGTAACCAAAGACGAAAATGGTAAAGAAGAAATCTTTATCTTTCCTAAAGCAGTCAATCACGATTGTTTTGCAGAAGCGGTACAACGTATACGCGACCAATCTACCGGTCGGTGGCGTCGAATTAAGCGTACGCCAATTGCAGCTGGCTTTACTGACGGCAGGCAATGCCTCGGCCGTAGTGAGACACTTAACCTAGACTCGCGTGGTCGTCTTGACGAAATGCTTATTGACGGTAACGGCTGATGTGGCCTATTTACATTTTCATAGCAATGGGTGTATTATCTACCTGTGGCATATTACTATTTGCAGCAGACATGTTGCGTTATGCCTTTACGGGTAAAACCTTTTTGTTGAGGAAAAACAATGGCAAGCATTGAAGGAATTAAGTTGGGCGATTATGTGCATGCAAGTCGCTGGTCTGATCAAGACCCAAACGACCCATGATGTGTAGGTCATGTCACTAAAGTTTATGACAAGTTTATTGTTGTTGGAGCATTTAGCGAACGCGCTTGGCCTAACGCCGTAAAGATTGATGATGCTGAAGGCAAGTGTTTGCTAGTAGAGCGAGGCGTTTATACGCAGGAGCAGGTTGATGGGAACAGCTAGCGCAGAACGTCGGCTTGAAAAAGACCGAGCAAAAGCGTTGCGCGCTCTCAAACTCTGGGAGCGCGGTCACGATTTGCTTTCAATCTCACAAATGGTCGGGATTCCGGCCGGTAGTGTCACCAAGCCATTGAGCTTGGTCGGCGATTACGCGAAGTAGGTATTAAATAAATGGATCCTCTACTGAAAGAATTTGCACAAGTAATTGTTGACAAGCAAGAAGACAATGAATGGCAATGCTGCCAGTTTTGTGATGAGCGTCAATATCACGTCAGAACAAACGCTGCGGGTGAAGAGTTGCCGCTGTACGAATGGCATTGGAAATGTGACCACCTTCCTGGTTGTGTTGTGCCGAAAGCTGAGCTGTTGTTGGCTACTGAGCTTTTACTGGAAATAAAAAATGTATAAAGTTTGTGCACGTTGCGCTACTATTATGCAGGTAAGCTGTTTAGCTTGCTCAGCTTGCGCTTGGCCAAACCATGCAAGCTTTAAGCCAATTCCTTTACATTGAGACTAACTAAATGACAATCAAATATAATGTGTTTGGCGCTAAAACCCGCAACGGCAAAGAAATTTTGCCTATGGCCTTTGGCGATCGAGCTGAAGCTGAGCGCTTTGCCAAATATCATGAAGGCTTAAGCGTTCCACAAAATCTTCGCAAGCATCCCGGAAATGTACAAGCTTTTAGCAGCGACCGTAAAGACTTTGAGAAGCCCACAGTCGAGCAAACTGAAGCGGCTGAAGAGTTCTTTGCTCGACCAGTTGAAAGCTTGGCGTTGCGCCACCAAGAAGTCGGCCGTGTTACGCGCGTTCAAGACATTGTCAGAGTGACCGCTGGCAGCCAGCCGGCCACTGTGGGTAGTCCTAACGCCGATCTTGAGTCCGCATACGAAATGGGCTTTAGGCTTGGCATGTCTGCGCATTATGACAGCATGCGGCCAGACGCTGCAACTGGAACTCAAGATTACATCGACCAGCGTCGGTCTGACCTTAAAGAACTTATAAGCTGCGATCGTAGCATTTAACTGGAGAAAGCAAATGGTAACTGTAATTAAGCCAATCGTTCCAGGGATAGGCAAGAAATACTACGCAACAATACTTGGACTATGCCAGGAAGGCAATCCGTACGCTCTTATACCTGTAACAGTATACGCTATCGGCATGTTGACTGTTACACTTGAGCACTATGTTGACGGCCGAAAGCGCGATACTTATCGTCAAGGCGATGTTTGTTTTATTGAAGAAGTAGCTACCCAACCGGAGAAAGCAAATTGATTATTTCGCAAACTGAAACGCTTGTAGCGCTGGTAACGCAACTTGGCCTGTCGTCAACTGTACCGCTTGATCGCAGCCTGCACGTGACTGGGCAAATGGTTCCAGGCTCGTCGCTTTACATCGAAGCTGGCGATTATTTCAAATATGGCTTGGCAAAGTTTATCATCAAGCGGACTTTGCCTTCTGTAGAACCAGTAACACTTACTCTTTATCGGCATGCAACTGGCGAACGCGAAGAAATATTTACTACGCATCTGCCAGCTGACCGCCTTGAGCAAGCCACGTTTAACAACGCGACAAGTCTATCTGAAGTTATTGTTGCCAACGCTAACGACGTTTGGGAATTATTTGTTGCTGAAGACACAACTGGTATTCCGCTGGGCTGCGCGTATACCCTTACATTGGAGCCATAGTAAATAAAAGTGTACAGTGCCGCGGAAACGCGGCATACTTATATCTAATCACAATCAAGACGGAGCAAGAAAATGAACTACTCGTTTAACGACTTTCTGATAAGCGACGCTTGCTGCGTCTTAACCTTTGTTGTGCTGGTTATCAGTGCATTCAATTTAGCCGCTCATTGCTTTTGAGGTTTGTATGAATATTGAAGAAGAACGTAAAGCGTTTAAGCAGTACACTGCGCTAGACTCAAAGGTTTACAACGATGAGCTTGCCATTTGGCTTAAAGCCAAGCAGCACGCCACGGATATGGCTAAGCCAACAGTTAAGATTAAGCCAAAAGGCATTTATTCTGAAATGTCAGCTTATCAATGGGTTGTTTCACTTTTTGAAGGCGAAACATTTAACGGCGTGCTCGAAGACTTTATAACCAAAGAAGATGCTGAAGCTTGGGCGCGTAGCTGTGGATATCGGGTGATTGAATGAAAATTCGTATAATGCACACCGGCAGTTGTTTGGCTGTTGGTGGCGGTACTGAAGACGACTTTTGTCATTGTGGTCAACACAACTTTCTTATACACTTGCGTGAGCTGCGACTTTGGCACTGGAAGCTCGGGCTTAAACATCGTCAACTGCAATATGATCTTGAGACATTGCAAGCTGAAAATAAAAAGTCCAGCAGTTTGAAGGGTTGCATTACGACGTATAGTGACGCGACCAATGATCACTTTACTGCAGTACAAACACTTAATGAATTTTTCCCAATTGGCGACACAGCAGAGCGAGACGCTGAAAATGAATCTAACAAGCGCTGACTACAAAGCTTTTTGGCAAGGTCGCCCGCAGCTAAAGTCTATTGGCTATGTTGGCGTAGTCGGAAACAAATTTGACCAAACAGCTGCACTCGCCATCGCGCGTATTGACAAAGTACGGGCACAAACACGCTTGGAGACTAAATAAATGAAAGCTAATATCGACTGGAGCAAAGCGCCAGAAGGCACAATGGGTTTTCACCCGCAAGCAAATGGTTATGTTGACCATTGGATCAAGTGGGCTGAAAATGGCGACAACTGGTTTTGTACTTGCGGTTTTGAAGCAGGCGGTTGGGTCAAATACCACGTAAACCTCAACAGCATGTCTCCTCGTTATCGTGCAACGATAGTTGTCGCGCCAGTTGAAGTATCTCATACATTCGACAATAAAATACTGGACGCTTGGATGGAATACGCCAATAACTTTCGACAAACTATTGGCGTTCAGTCTGCGCAAGAAGCCAAACTACGCAGTGAAATTTCTTTGCAGCTATTTGCGGCTGGGTTTGCCGCTGGCGTTAAATCAGCCACTGTGGGTAAATAGGTTTACAAGCTTTTATTATTGGCGTACAATTGTTTTAACTTCTATGGTGCTGAATCGTCCTACGTTCCCAATGTCGTTGTAGGCAGCATCACCCAATTAAAGGAATTGACATGACTCGCGCAGAGAAATTGCTTGCAGGAAATCAACTTGCTGGACACGCGCGCAAAGCTGCTCAAAAGGCTTGTGCTGGCATGTTGCGCGATCACATACGCAATAAAGACGTCTATATGTTTACAGACGGTAGCCGTATAATTGTTTGTAAAAATAAAGTAATGCTTGAATTTACCGCCAAGGCCGGAATTTAATAAATGAAAGTGATTGACCCACAGCTAGCCAAGCTGTACATTCGCCTTGAACGTGCGCTTGGCTGGAAAGCAGTCTATGCACCAAACGGTGCGAGTGAAGACCCGGCCAACTTTGGCTTTTGGTCAGAAATTGCAGATTCGCTTCAGACTGACATTAACCAAATAGAGGGGCAACAAAATTGATCTTCTCAGCAATTGTTACTGTTTGCTTTGCGCTAGAAGGCAAGCAACCTCATTGCTTAATTTCCGCACTAAGGTCTGTTAAGTTTGAGACAGTTACTGACTGTGAATTGGAAATTAAAAACGCTGCAGTATTGCTTGAAGCTAACACTAAACAGCAAGACCCAACGCTTTTGACTTTCAGCAAAGGCGAATGCCTAGGTGCCAAACAATTTGCCCAACGCATTGAAGACATACCGGCTTTTACTGACGGGCTTGGTGCTACATACACTTTACGCTTTTATTGAAAACAGCCGCTAGCTATTAGCGGCTTTGTTTTAATTTCTTTTTGGTATTACGCAAACAGCAGAGGAGTTAGTATAATGAATCCTTATATAGGCGATAGACCACTCGATCCGCCGGACGAATACGAGTGTCTAGACTGCTTTAGCACATTCAGCTCTAACGCAAAGTTGCTTGAGCATGCTAGGCGTTGCCCAGAAAATATTAATGTTGAAGATCTAGAGGTGGATCATGAGTGAAGTGAAATTTTATGCGCTGGACCAGCAGCGAGGTGGTGATTGCTCTTGGTTTAACCTTGAAGATTGTAAGAAAGGCGAAGCTGAGTACGTGGGAATATCCGACTTTGACCGTGTAACCGCCGAGCGTGATGCGGCGCTGACCTCTCTTGATTCTGTCGACGCCAGCGCGCAAACGCTGCATGAGGTTATCACTCGGCTGCAACACCGCCTGACCGCAGCGGATGAGCGGGCGGATGCTTTGGACGTCGAGTGGTCTAGAGCCATAACTGAGCGCGGCTTGCTAGGGCTGCAGGTGGATGTGCTGGAGGCTGTATCGGTCAAACAGGCCGCCCTCCTTGATGAGTTGGGCATTCCGCTTGATGAAGTCGATGACCTTTTCGGGGAAACGCTCAAGAACGCTAAGCGCTATGAGTATTTGCGCCTTGTCATGGCCGTTGAAAACTTCCCGACCCCACACCCTGAATGGTCCGAGCCGTCAGAGGTCGAGAGCAAACGCATTGACGATCTTTGCGATGCCGCACTCAAGCCAGCAGAGGGTGGTGGCGATGAAGCGATCTAAACGGTTCCGGTTGTCCTACCTTGCGCTTGTGGTTCGTGCCTACGATCTTCGCACCTTCCAGGGAATATACCGGCAAATGAAGGCGGACCCGATATTCGCGCATGTGGTTACGAGGCTTAACCCGTGAAAGACCAACTCCCCGCCCACTGCTGGTGCCTGCTGGCACTGGCACAACTGATTTGCTGAGGTGATTTATGCTGCATGAACTCAAAATACGTAAATGCTTTTTCGAGCCTGTGCTGGAGCGAATCAAGACCTTCGAGATTCGCCGGAACAATGATCGTGGATTCCAGGCTGGTGACGAGGTTCTGTTTCATGAGGTCAGTGAAATCAGCCAAAACGTAACTACCGGGCGCCAGGCAAAAGGGCGAATCACCTACGTCCTCAACTACGAGCAGAAAGAGGACTACGTGGTCTTCGCTTTCGAGCTGTATGGGGCGAAGCCATGACCACCAACCAAACGATCGACGGCGTGCCGCGTGAGCTGCTGGAGAGGATGTATCGCCTGCTTGCATGGGGCGGCAATTCCAAGAATGCGGCTTTAGAGCTGCGCGCCCTGCTGGATGCGCCCGCTAAGCCAGAGCCAATTTATCCCGCTGTACCGTTCTCAAGTCGTGCAACGTATCCGCGTCAGCCTCAACCCAAGCCAGCCGCCCAGCCCCAGGGCGAGCCGGTAGCATGGATCGTCACTGATATGAATGACGACACCTACTTCGCATATGATAAACAGACGCCGAACGACAAACCGCTCTACGCCGAGCAGCCCACATTGGTAGCGGTGGTGCTGCCTGAGCGCATGACTCTGAGGTCATCTGATGGGTCTGAGACATATGAGACCAAGGCATGGAACGCCTGCCTAGACGAAGTAATCCGCCTGAACACCAAATAACCATTATTTTCAAGGAAATTATTGTGGCTAAAGATCATACGCTAGACATTATGCTTGAGCACCAACGCGGTTTGCTTTTACGGTTTGCTATGTACACGCCACAATGGTATGCCGTAAACAATAATATTTCAGCCCTAGTACGCGATTGGCGTAAAATTAACACTTTGAAGGCCGCCAAATGAATGATCAAGAATTTGACTATCTCAGCGCAGAACTGGCAATGGCCCAAAGCCAGGGCGCAATCAGCTTTTTGGTAAATACCAAAGATATGTAAGCGCTCCTGCGCGCCGCCCGTCTCTGGCGAGCCACTGTGGGTAAACCAAAACTGTTTGGCTATATGTCGGCAGACAAAATTCGTAGCATGTGTGATGGTAATGTTGATAGTAGCCGTGCTGTTCGACGTCAATCCGACCACCGGGCAACACCAGTTTATTTTATTGAATTAGAAGGCGAAGACCTTCGCGATCGTGAACAGCTAATCCGAAGAGACCGGCGGGCAAAGCGCGAGGCCAAATTTAAACGCCTTACTGATAAGGGTATTATTGTACCTGCAAAGCAAAACGAGTTACAATTAAGTCTTCAGCTACTAACAGAGTAACTAAAATGGTCAGTAAAGGTAAAGTAAAACATTTAAAATGGCTGCTGTCAGTGAGTATTTCATTTCAGCAATTTGCTAGCACAGCACCTACTGTTCCAGCCCATATGCTTTACGGTATGGCACGTCAAGATTACCTCGCATACTGCAAACGAAACGGGTTTAAGCCATGAAAGAAATTAAAAATGATCCAAACGGTTGGGTCGTTTACATTGATAACGTCAAGTTAGCTATTGGTCGTGAGCTTACTCAAAAAGAAGTAAGCGACGCAATGACAAAGGGCTATATCCTTTCTAAATCAGCGGAAGACTTCGCTAAGACGCTAAAGGCAGACTAATGAAAACTTACCAACTACCAATGACCCGCGATTACGTCCGCCATTGGGATTTGAAGAAAGCTGTTCAAGAGCTTCTTCAAAATGCCATTGACTCAAGCGCTCCGTTTGAACACGAATTTTATGAGTGCGGCGGCGGAATGACTGGACTGGCTATTCGCTCTCGTGGTGTTGAACTACCGTCTTCTTCACTTTTGTTGGGTTCAACCTCCAAAGCAGAAAACGACAACGCCATTGGTAGCTTTGGCGAAGGCTACAAAATTGCGTTGCTTGTGCTTACTCGCCTGTCCAAGCGTCCAGTTGTTCTAAACAATGGCGTAGAATGGTCAACTTCTTTTGAGCAGTCTGAAGCGTTTGGCGCTGAAGTGCTCACTATTGAAGAATGGCCTAACAAAGAGTCAGAAAGCGAAGGCCTTGCTTTCCACATTGAGTATTTGTCAGAAGAAGACGTGGCCGCTATTGCCAGCTCTTGTTTGCAAATGCAAAGTGTCGACGATATTGGCAAGATTATCAAATGCCCACAGGGCGACATTTTGCTGGATAAACCCGGCCAACTGTTTGTCAACGGCTTGTATGTCTGTGAGACGAAGCATCGTTACGGCTACAGCATCAAGCCAGCGTTTCTCAAGCTGGAACGGGACCGTCAGACAGTCAGTAACTTTGACCTTTCTTGGGTTACCAAGGAAATGTGGTTTTCCACCAAAGAACACAAGCTAATGGCGCAAATGATTGCTGATGGCGTTCCTGATATGGAATATGCAAACTATGGCGCGCCGGAAAAGGTTAAAGATGCCTGTGTTGAGCACTTTACGTCAGTCAACCCTCCAGACACGCAGATTGCCCGATCACCGGAGGAAGTGCGAGACCTCAAGGCGGCTGGCGCATCCAACCCAGTTTATCAAAATCCGACTTATTACTCCTGCGTAGCTACTGCTCCAAGCTATACTCCGCCGTTAAAAGTGATTGATATTCATACGCCAAGCGCGGTTATCAAACGCTGGTATGAAGAAAATAAAAAATATATGCCTCGCTTGCCTCAAGTCGCTCTCAAGAAAATCATTTCCGACAGCGAGAAATGGACCAAGAAATAGCTTCAGTCTCAAAGTGCACCTAGCCTGAAACCTCCGTAGCTGAGTTTCAGGCTTTTTCTTATAGGTTAGACTAGGCTAAAATAAAGAAGCCGTATGGAGGCTACAGGAGACCGTAGGAATAAAGGGCAGTTGATAAAGCTAAGCCATATAGCTGGAAATAACAGCACAACCGCTTAATATGCGCTATATGTCTAAAGAAATGGTACTGTATAGAGTATAATTGATTGTCTAGAGGAAATAATTTATGAAAGTATATCAAGATGAATGGGACAAAGATATTGGTCGATGCTTAGAAAAGGCAAGCCGTATGTCGGTACTGCACAACAGCAAGTGCCATCTAGCCAGTTTTTCATCGAACCGCCGTTACCGGCCTGAATTAAAAGTATTTTTAGACGGGTTAGTTCCAGCGCGATATACAGTCGTAGAAACTATTCATCCACCTTGCGTTATTTTACGGAGCAGTAACGTATGACGGTTAAGAAAGGCTTTGTAATTATGACAGTGGCAGGCGAGTTTGTTAACTGCTATAATGTTAGCAAGCATATTGGCTACGAAAAATGTTATGGTACTTGTGAGCTTAATCAAGCTTCAGTATTTGATATGCGAGAGCTAAACGCAGCAGTCACTACTGAGGGTAAATTGTCAACGCTTCTTGTTGACGGCGTAGTCCAATCAGTGGTAATGGTTGAAGCCTACACCACACGCCAAGTTGCACTTGGCTTGCCGCCACTTGAGGAAAAGTAAATGAGCATAAATAAAGCGCTAGCTGTTTTCTTTGGTGTAATGTTAATTTACGCTGTTACAATGATAGTGGTAATAGTTAGTAGTAAAGGAAATTGCCAAGCGGCTGAGCGCACGCAAGTTTACCCGGCTTACGACTACGGCAAATCGCGGTCGTTTGATCAACAAAATTCTGGTAATGCACATTACCAACAAAACCGGCCGGCTGATAGCTACCGCTCAACAATCGAGCGCACGCAAAATAGTCGTAGCGTAGAAAGTCAACGCGCACAACAAAAACAGCTAAATTACGAAAACCGTAACTCCTACCAGCGGAGCAATTCTAAATGAAAGGCATTGAGATAATTTGTTTCTTAGTTTTTGTTGGTCTGACACTACTTGCGCTTGACGAGTCGCATAGCGCAAAAGCAGAACTACAAACAGTCAAAGCTTCTTGCCCAATCTCTCAAGGAAAATAAAATGGCAACAGTAATTCGAGTTATCAAGTACGAAGGCAACGAAGCAGCTGTGCGTAACGCTATTCAGCTATCCAAAGCGCTGGGCTTGCATAGCTTTCCTGGAAACCAGCTTACTGGTGGCTGGAGCATGGTAATCGCTGAGCATTATAGCGATCTACCCAAACTTGTTGAGCTAACTGAGGAAGAAGTTGAGCGTTCAATGGCACATGAGCGACTGACTAAGCTGCTTGGCTACATGGCGTCTAACGTCAAGGAAGGCGGTTGGGAAAGAGTTGAAGATGCTGGCGGTATTGCTGGTTGGGTCGGTATTGACGAGGCGTTAAAGTTTATTGATGCTTTGCCAATCTGTAATGCAGGTTTGATGGAGAAAGGTAAATGAAAAAGCAATCGCCCTTACAAAAAGTCTGTATGCAATACGGTAAAGACTGTTTTGCCATGAGCAATACCTGGGCGCTAATTCAATTCCTCAAAGCAAACGGCCAGCACGCTACTGCCCTACAGGTTGAAGCCGCGCTTAGCCGAGCCAAGACAATTGCTCGTGCCAATTACTTTGCTCGACGCAAAGAGCTTCAGCCAGACTGGAAAGACTGGGACGCACAGCGAGAAGAGCACTATCAAGAAATGCTCAATGAGGACCGAGCCCGTCGCTTCTCCTGACACTGTGGGTAACACTATAAAGGTTTAGCATTGGCTTTACAAAGCCTTGCTAAACCTTTCTCATTTACAAGTCAATCGATTTGCGCTAGACTGCCCGTAATCCCCGCTTATTACTGGCCTGACAAGAATGTCCGACTTAACCCCACCTGACGACAAACACCAGAAGCGCCAAGAAATTCTTGATGAGCTTTGGGCGCTTGTTGCTAATACCGAGCACCCTGGGAGTGTAACAGTAGCAGCCCTTGACAAAATAGCCAAGATTGAAAATGCGTATGCACCAATCAAAATTGAAACCAAAAAGAAGTTTGTCAACTTGGCTGACTTCTACGCCAAAGTGGTGCTACCTGCTAACGACTTTGCGGCAGACATTAAGTCAGAAGCTACAGCATCAACAGTGCCAACTACTACAACTTCTGCGCAGGTTGTTGACAACGAGTCATCGGATGAACTGGACGACAACGAAAATGACCTGGACGACTTTTTCCCATGATTCAAATGAACCCCGCCCTTCAAGACGTTTGGTTTACACCAGCACGATTTAAATTTGTTTATGGTGGTCGTGCATCCAGTAAGTCATACGACTTTGCTTCTGCAATTAGCTTTTTAGGCAGTGAGCTTAAGCTGACTGTTGTAGTGGCTCGGCAGTTTCAAAACTCTATTGCGCAAAGTTGTAAGTCTCTTATTGAAAACCGTCTCGAGCAAATGGGACTAAGTGAGCAATATGACTTTCAGCAGACCACAACTCTAGACTTGGAAACTGGTACTCAGTATTTGTATTACGGTATTGCCCGCAACTTGCAAGAGATTAAATCGCTTAACGGTGTCAATATCCTCATTATTGAGGAAGCTGGCAAGCTGACCAAAGAGCAATGGCAAACCATTGAGCCAACTATTCGTGAAGACTTTTCTGAGATTTGGGTTATTTGGAACCCAGACTTAGCCACTGACTTTATGTGGTCGATGGTATTGAATCCGCCGGCTGACTCAATAGTTCGTAAAATTAACTACGATCAAAACCCATTTTTGTCCAACACAATGATTGCATCAATCAAGGACGCCAAGAAACGTTTACCGCCGGAAGAGTTTGACCATATCTATAAAGGTGTTCCTCGCACTGACGATCAACTTAGCTTTATCAAACCGTCCTGGCTTCGCGCGTGTGTTGATGCGCATATTAAGCTGAATCGGCCGGGAATAGCTCAAGGCGAAAGGCGACTAGGCTTTGACATTGCGGACGCTGGCGAAGATACCTCAGCGTTAGCTGACGCCAGTGGAAACTTTTTAAGGTCAATTGAAGAATGGGCGTCTACCGAGGACCAGCTTCTTCAGTCTGTGCAGTATGCATATCACAAAGCAGTAGAGGCGAATGCGGTACTTGTTCCGGACGTAATCGGTATTGGTGCATCGGCCATCCCGAAAATAAACGAGATGAACGAAGTGCGGGAGGCTAAAGGCTTACCCACAGTGGAACATGAGAAGTTTCACGCCGGCGAGTCAGCTTCCGAATACCTCTATGTTGACGAGACCAACTGCGACGAGTACTTTACTAACAAGAAAGCAGAGGCTTGGGGCACGCTAAGCGATCGAGCACGCAACACGTTTGTGCTGCTGTCGGCTATTGAGCGCAATCTTTCGCCTGAAGACATGCCAGTCTTCGAGGACGAAGAGCTATTGTCTATCAGTAGCGAAATTGAATGTCTTGAAAAGCTTTTTATGGAGCTATCAGCTCCGCGTAAAATCATTGATCTTGCTGGCAAAGTGATGTGTGAGAAAAAGGCAGACCTAAAAAAGCGCAATGTGCCGTCGCCTAACTTGGCAGACGCGGCAGTCATTGCGCTGTACCGTAACAATGGCGCTGTTGGTTTCTTTGGCTAACGCTTGGTTCGAACATCCGGAAGGCTGAGGCTTACACCTTCCACCTGTGGGCAATCGTGAATCCAGCCGCCTTCCTCACGGAGGCGCGGCTTTCCTTTATCAAGGCCCCAATGCAAACCGCCTTTTTGGCAGTAGCTGCATATGATATGCGTTGGAGTTGCCTTTGGCTCTTCGACTTTCATATCGAGTATGATGGGAACCATAGTGGCTTTACAGTTTATATTGTGTGAAGGTCTGGTGCGACGGCCTGTTTGCATTGCCCAGACAAAAGCTTGGCCCTCAATCATGCGTTCAATCATTTCGTCAGCAATATCACCCATAAATTTCTCCTACAACAAAAGGGCTTTCGCCCTTTTGTTTATTTGTGATTGATTACTCGCCGCCAGCAGCTTGCAACTCAGCTTCACGAGTGGCTGTAATGGCTTCAATTGTAGCATCAAAATTGTAGTTTACGCCGTACAACTTGGCAATCAAAGCGAGTACTTTGGCCTCTTTGGTTTTCTTTTCAGCAGTATTACCAAAGCCGCGGGTGGCTACAACGCCACGATCTTTCCGCCAGTAGCAAAGGTAGCTACTTACGACGCCTTTGGAAGTTTCTGGCGAAGCAGCATGTGCTGCTGCCTTAAGGTCTTCACCGGCAGCTTGAGCCGCATCAAATGCTGCGTAGAGTACGTCACGTTTGCTGCCGCCTTCTTTTTTCTCACGCTTTTGCGGAGGAGTAGGAAGTTGTACAGTCGGCTCATGCACAATCAGCGCACCAGTTTCTGCGTTCAATTCTGGCTCAGGAGTAACAGCTTCAAGTTTCAGTTCTTGCAGCAGTTCTTTAAGCTCAGGAACTTTCATTGCGTTGCAGCTTTCTTGGCCGTAGCCTGCATTAAAAGCAATGATTTGGTTGATCAGCTTTTGCTTTGCAGTTACTTTGGCGTTAGTTGCGTCAGTCATGATAAGCCTCGTTATTTAGCTAGATTAGATTCAACATGCTTGTTGCTTGTTGATGTGTCTATTATGCTCAGTAGACTGCCCTGCTGGAAATACCGTTATGGAATAAGGGTTATGCTAATTGGCTATTTCTATATTCATCACAACTGTGGCAGTCGCATGTGCTTACGTAATAAGAAGTAGAGCCCCTTAATATTTACTAAAAAGGTAGGCCGAGATACAATCGGCTAAATCGTACTCAAGGCCAATTAGCAATGAAGTTTCTGAACTTGTTTTCCAGAAAAGCAAAGCCTACAGCTGTTGCTTTGCCCACTGATAAGCAAGAGCAGGGCGTTCTTGACCTTTCCGCCAAAGCAGGTTTTGGTGAAGAAGTTCCTACACTTGGTCAAGACCTTCAGAGTGTATTGGCTCGCTCTATTCAGCGGTCAATTACAGACATTCCAACAATAGATTCAAGTTTAATCTTTACTGGTGACTCTGCAGTTGAAGCAGTTAAAAAAACTAAAGTTGGTGACGCCTTTTCTGGCACGCAAGATTTATCTGTAGGCTCTATTTCTCCGGCACTTACTAGCTGGTACGCCTCTCAAGGTTTTATCGGCCATCAGCTTTGCGCAATTATAGCGCAACACTGGCTAGTAGGCAAGGCTTGCGCAATGCCTGCAGAAGACGCCTTGCGTAACGGCTGGACAACAGACTTTAAAGGCGTAGAAGACGCTAACCAGGTCGAAGAGCTTACTGAAACGCTGAGCACACTGGACTCGAAGTTTAACCTGGACAAGGTACTTCTTGAAGCCGCAAAATTTACCAACGTATTTGGCATTCGCATTTTGATTCCGCTTGTTGACGCGACTGACCCCGAGTATTACAAGAAAAAATTCAACGCTGACGGTATTACACCAGGTTCGTTTAGAGGCTGGACGCAAATCGACCCACAGTGGATCTTCCCGCTGCTCGATTCGGTTGGTGCGTCTGACCCTAGCAGCCCTGAGTTCTACGAGCCTACTTTTTGGGTAGCTGGCGGCGTAACTTATCATCGGTCGCATTTAGTCATTTTCAAGACTGAAGAGCCGGCGGATATACTCAAACCAAGTTACTTGTTCTCGGGCATTCCGCTTACCCAGCGAATCGCTGAACGAGTTTACGCAGCTGAGCGAACTGCCAACGAAGCTCCGCTACTGGCGATGTCGAAACGGACAACAGTCCTTAAAGTTGACTTGGCCAAAGCTAAGATGAAGCTTTCAGCTTTCCTTGGGCGAATTCAGCAGTGGGTCAATTACCGCGATAACTACCAAGTAAAGGTTATTGGTAATTCGGAGGATATGACGCAGACTGATACGTCGCTTGCTGACCTTGACGTTGTTATCATGACGCAGTATCAGCTTGTTGCAGCTATCGCGCGTGTTCCAGCAACTAAGCTTTTGGGTACTTCGCCAAAAGGCTTTAATGCCACTGGCGAACACGAAATGAAGTCGTACCACGAGTACCTTGAGTCTATTCAGTCTACTTGGTTCGATCGATTCCTTGAGCGTCATTACTTGCTGGTGTCGCTGTCCTGCCTGGACGGAATTGAAATTAGACATACTTGGGAGCCTGTTGACTCGGTCGGTGCAGAAGTTGCGGCCAACATCCAGAAGACCAAAGCTGAGACTGCCGCTATTTACCTCGATCAAGGCGTTATCTCACCAGATGAAGATCGCAGCAGACTTCGCATGGACAAAGAGTCTGATTACAATTTGCCAGAAGACGTTGACGCCCCAGGCGTTCCAGAGGAACCGGCGCCAGGAGCTGAACAGTCCGGCGCAGAACCCACTGTGGGCGATGTAGAAGAGCTACAGCCTGGCGAAACCATTTTGGACGATATTGTGCTTGCCACTGCGCTGGTGGTTGCCGAGCCTGTAGTAGAAGTTGGTCCAAGCATTTCTACTGAAAAAGTGTCTGAAACTCTAGCCCAACTTGCCGGTGCGCTCAGTAAAGTTCAACTCAAACCGCAGGCCACAGTCATCATGGGTGTAACCCCAACGGTTAAAAGTATTGAGCCATCGGTAGTACCCGTTCCTCCAGCAAAGTTTGCGTGTAAAGAAGCGCCAAACGAATAATTTAAGGTCCCGTTCCTCTACTGCTTCGTGGGGTTACAGTGGAGTGAATGGGACCGCCCTCTAAGGAGTTAAAATGAGTAAGTACGCAGATCTTATAATTGCTCTAACTGCTGCACTAGCTATGCTTAAAAAGGGCGGCTATATCGGCGATGCTGAAGGTGATAAATGGATTACAACCTCTAACGGTAAAAAAGTTGAGCTTGATAAAGACGGCAATGTAAAGAAAGGACTTGGCGGAGGGCATGAAGGAGAAAATCTAGCTGAAGTTGCTAAAAAGCTATCAGCAGCTGCGCGTAAAACAGAAATAGGTACGCCAGAGCGCGCAGCTGCTAACAAAGCTGCTCAAGAAGCCGGCAATAAAGCTGCAGCAGCTAAAAAAGAATCCGCGGCTAGTGCTTCTGCGACTCACAAAGAGCGTATAGCAAAAGCCATATCTGCCGCTAAACCCGCAGACATTAAGTCGGAAGCTACACAAAACGCCAAGCTAGGCGTCTTACAAGCGGCTTATCACGAGCCAGGCGAGCCGGGCAATTATACCTCAAAAGTTACTGCGGCCTATAATAAACAGTTTTCTGGCAAAGAAGATAGCTCTGAGGCCAAGAATGTAAGAGCTGCGCTAGCTAAACAAGGTTACGCCTGGTAAATGGCCAAGCCCTTTAATGCCAGAACAACGCGAGAGCGCGCCAAAAAGCCAACCATTAGAGTTGGCAAAGCTCTTATCCCGTCGCTTGCGTTAGAGCTTGAATACTATCGAGAAATTTATAACGCGGTATATGAGGCTGTTGTCGGTGAAGTTTTGCCCTTCAAGCCAGAAGGCTACGCGGAAGACCGGCTAACTGTTAATAGCTTAAAAGCTTTGCAGCGTAAAGCCTACGCGCTAGTCGCACGGGCAGTAGCCAAAATCAATCGGCATTCAGCTAAATCTACCTGGGCGTCAATCGAAGAGCTAGCCAAGGATAATCTCACTGTGGGTAAAGTGAGTATGGAACCTTTATTACAGCAACAGATAGAAACTAACGTAGGGCTAATAACAAATCTCGGCGAAGAAGCTCGGGCTAAACTAACTGCCCTGTATAAAGAGCACGGGCCGGATCAAGCAACTATCTACAAAGAGCTAAAGCATATGGTCTGGTACAGGGCCAAGCTTATCGCTCGTGACCAAAATGCCAAAATATTTACTAGTCTTAACACTTCGCGTATGTTAGAGTCTGGGCTCAAGACTTTTATATGGGACCATTCCTCGGCTGGTAAAACGCCTAGGCCTTGCCACGTTAAGCGCGATGGCCACACTTTTCTGCTAACAGGTGGACCGGCTGAATTATATTTTGAAGACGGTAGCGATGCAAATTACGCTTTTGGCGGTAAGCAGGCTGACGCCGGCAAACCAGGCTGGGCAATCAATTGCCGCTGTCGTATGCGTCCTACAAGTAGCCTAGACGATTAACCCCTATTTGTTTACCAGAAAAAAAGTTCAGTCTATAATTGAGAAAACTTGCCAGCGAAGTAATTCCGGCATATCAATTCTTTGGCAGCTGAAGGAAACAGCTACTCAATTGGAGAACTGCGTGGAACACTACGTAGACCGTCTGCTAGAGTTTGCGCACTTATGTATGATATCACTTCTTGCAGCTTGCGCAAAAATTTCGTATCAAACACTGCATGGCAAACCTTTTAAGTTTGCTACCTTTCTTGCACTTCTTATGGTAGCTGTTTTTGCTGCCTTTCTTGCAGGCACTTTTCTTCCGCCCGATCTTGCCTACCGCGATGGCATAGTCGGTATTGCCGCTTGGTCTGGTAGCGAGTTTGTTCGAGCAATCGAAACTCGGCTTCTTGCCAAAATAAAAGGTAATGATAATGTCCCTGGTTAGCTATCTGTACGCTGTTGCAACAATTCCATTACCGCAATGGGCAGCTAGCATTATAAGCCTAATTGCTATCTGTTATGGCAGTTGGCTTATTGTGCATGCGTACCATGACTGCCCAAAAGTTTTTGCAGTATTTTCTGTTGCTGGCGCAAGCATGTACTTAATTATGCTTGTTGCCCAACTCATGGACGCAGTAGCAAATACCACCAGTCAAGATAGCGTTATAGCTACTGGCTTTTGTCAAGCGGCGCCAGTCCGTGTGCTTTACGATCTTTTTATGGCGTCAATAAACTTAATGGTCTTACGCGCATTACATAACGCGCATAAGTAAGGAGAATTCTTTGGACGCATTAATGCTGTCGCGAGCAATGAGTATTCCGTTAGTCAGAGCGCAAAAGTGGGCACAGCCCCTTACAGCGGCAATGGAAGATGCGGTCATTAATACTCGATTACGCCAAGCAGCTTTTTTGGCCCAAATTGGCCATGAAACTCTGTCGCTTGTATACGTCAAAGAAATTGGCGGTAATACTTACTTTGAAAAGTATGGCAAAGGCGATCTTGCTGCTAAACTCGGTAACCTCACACTTAGCGACGGACCGAAGTTTCCGGGCCGTGGATTAATTCAAGTTACTGGCAGAGCAAACTACAAGGCTTGTAGTCTAGCTCTATTTGGTGACACTAGATTGCTGGATACACCTGAGCTTCTTGAAGACCCACAGTGGGCCGCAATGTCTGCAGTTTGGTACTGGAAAAAGAATAGCCTGAATAACCTGGCGGATGCTGATCGATTCACAGACTTAACACGCAGAATTAACGGCGGGGTTAACGGTCTTGAAGATCGTAAGGCCCGATACAAAACCGCTTTATCAGTATTGGTATAACTATGTCGCCGCTTGATAAGCTATTTCCGTATTTACTGGTGGCGGGTTTAATATTTTCCGCGCTGTTTGGTGCTTATTGGTACGGCGGGTCGGTAGAACGCACTAAGTGGGAAGTAAAAGAAGCCAAGCGCAATACCGACGATACTGCTGCTAGGCTCGCCGCAGAGACTAAAGCGCGAGAGCTAGAACTAGCTTACAGCATAGCCAACCAGAAGGTAGTAGCAGATGGCCAACAACAAATTGATAGTATTAAAGCTTTGCTTGATTCCGCTAACGCTAAGTCTACTGGCGTGCAGCAACGGGCAGACCAGCTTGCTAACAAACTTGCCAACAGTTCAAGAAGCCTCAATTCCTGCACTGCCGCAGCAAGCAAGACAGCTGCCGATACCGCAAGAGTACTCGCCGACGTATTTAGTTTGGCTGACTCAGCAGCGGGAGTCTTGGCTGAAGCTGCTGAACAAGCAAGGACTCGCGGACTAACATGCGAAAAAGCTTATGATAGTCTTGTTGCTAACAGCAAACAAAAGAAGTAGGGAGCTATTATGCGACGCAGGCTGCTAACGTTTACTTTTTTGTTTATCCTTAACGCAGTGTCAGCCCGCTCAGTTTGCAGACAATATTGAGGACCTGTGGGTTACAGTTACCACGAGTAAAAAGAGTGTTACCAGCACCGCCAGTCGGAATAGCTTTTTGGTTAAATAAAGTTGGTTGACTTTTAACCCGCAATATTTACAAGCTGTAACTCTTGGATTAGAATGAAGCCAGTTATTTAGAGTTAGTACCACATGCGGATTATCTTTGATGCATCGGCTTCACCAAGCTCTCGGCGTCTTGACGACAACGGGTTCTTGCACGTTTCCGCATGCCCAATTACTTCTTTTGGCGTATTTGATTACGCCAGAGCAGAAGCGGAACTTCCGGGTGATCCTAATGAACTAGTTAAAGTTCTTCGCGCTAAAGAAGTCATTTCTTCTGCCGAATTCATTGCCTCTTGCCAAAATCTTCCAATTGTCAATAACCACACCTATATTGAAGGTGTGACAGTTGACGCCGAGCCTGGCGAAGAAGACGGCATGGACCCCGATAAAAAGGGTGTTAACGGTGCAATGACCAATGTGCGATTTGATGAAGAGTCGGGCTGGGTAGTTGCTGATTTAGTATTTTACTCTCGTACAATGATTCGTCTAATCCTATCAAATAAAAAGGTAGAGCTATCCCTTGGCTACACCTGTAAGTTTGTTCCGCTAGAAGGCCAAGCCGAAGCAGCAGAGCAAACGGATATGTCCGGTAACCACCTAGCTCTGGTGGACCGGGCCCGTGTACCGGGCGCTCGAGTTCTTGACAGCGCTTTTCCCGACGCATCCCTTGAGGGCAATGAAATGCCAAAACCAGTTGTAGTAAAGAAAACAATGGACGCCGATGCGCTGTCCGCCTTGCGTGAAGCACTGTTGCCGGCTCTGACTGCTTTTCTCGAAGGTCAAGGCGGCGGCGAGTCTGCAACTGATCCTGCAGCAGACCCGGCCGTCGACCCAGCAGCTGACCCTGCTGTAGAACTTTCGCCTGAAGAGCAAGCTGCCAAAAAAGCCGCTGAAGAAGCTGCTGCTGCTGAAGCTAACGTTGATCCAGAACCTACTGGTGACGAAGGCGAGGAGGCCGGCGCAGTCGTTGGCCTGATCCAACAGCTTATTGCTGCCTTAAAAGGTGGTGCTGCTGATCCTGCTGTTGGTGATGAAGGCAATCTTGATACTGACCCAGTAGACAAACCCACTGGCGACGAAGACGGCGAAGAACAAATTGCTGCCAAGCCTAAAGAAGGTGTAACAATGGACGCTATGTTTGCAGCTGTTGCAAAACGTGATGAGCTGTATAAGCGTGTTTCTCGTGTGGTCGGTGCTTTTGACTGTGCAGCTATGTCGCACGATAAAGTTGCCAAGTATGGCGTTAAAAAACTGGGCATTAAATGCGCAGACGGTCATGAAGTAACTGCACTTGATGCATACTTGCTGGCTACAGACAAGGCGGCAGAAACTGCTGCTAAACCAAAAATCGTTGGTGACAGCATGCCGTCTAGCACTGAGCTTGACGCGTACCTGGCCGGTAAGTAAGGAGAACACCCATGTCGTTTCAAACTACGGTCGGCTTTCGCAATACCAGCGGTTTCCTGGGCCAAATCATCCGTGAAGTGCCAAGTGTTGTAAAGGTATGGCGCTTGAGCAGCCAAACTGCTGTGCCAAACACCTTCGGTAAAGCATTTACTGCATCGCCAGAAGTTGTTACTACCCCAGAAATGGGCCTTCAAGCGATCAAAGTTGCTGCAGTAGGCGGTACTGCGGCGTTTGCAGGCATCTTGGTCAATCCAAGCGAATTTGCAAATTCTGGCTCGGCCGCTGGCACGCTAGCACCAAACTTGAACCTGCCAGCTTACTCACGCACAGAACTCATGACTGAAGGCGAAGCTGTTGTTTCGTTTGCAACTGCTGTTGCGTACGGCGACGGCGTAGCGTTTGATCCAGCAACCGGCGCACTTGTTGCTCCTGGCGCGGGCATGACTACTATTGTTGGCGCAATGGTGACTAACACCATCACTGCTGCTGGCTTGACTACCATCAGTCTTGCGAAGCTGCCAACTCCAGCCTCCGCTTAATAACCATCTAGTCGCCGCACTTTACGCGCACCCACAGTGCGGCGACAATAAGGAGCAAAATATGAGCAAAGTTCACAGTCATTTGAAAGCTACGGACGTTCGTGCTTTCAATATGGTCACAATTGGCGACCAAGCCGTGCAGTCTCTCGCACGTCTGGGCATCCATATTGACCCAGCCATCGTGCATCGTCAAGTGCGGGCTCTGTCGGTAGGCGACTCCTCGTTTGTTGCGCCGGTTACCCAGGGTTCCATTACTACCCCAATCCAGTTCCTGCAGGCTTGGCTCCCAGGTTTTGTGCAGGTAATTACCGCTGCCCGCAAAATCGACCAGTGCATCGGCATCACCACTGTGGGTAACTTCCACGATGCCGAAGTTGTGCAGGGTATTGTTGAGCCAGCCAACTCGGCTACCGAGTACGGCGACTACAACGCTATCCCGCTGGCTGAGCTGAACGTCAACTTCGAGCGTCGTTCGATTGTTCGCGGTGAACACGGTATGTCGGTAGCCTTGCTGGAAGAAAAACGCGCATCAGCCATGAACCTGAACGTCGCTGAGCAAAAGCGTCAAGCTGCTGCAATCGGCCTGGAAATCATGCGTAACGCGATTGGTTTTGGCGGTTGGTTTGCTGGTAACAACCGTACTTTTGGTATCCTGAACGACCCGTTCCTGCCCGCTTACGTGGCAGTTGCCGGTGCAGCTTGGGCCACCAAAGACGCCTTGGCAATCATGTCCGACATTCGTACTGCGATTGCTCGCCTGCGTACTCAGTCTCAAGACAACATCGATCCTGAAAACGTTGATATGGTTCTGCTGATTGCCACCTCCTGCGTCGATTACCTGTCGGCCGTTACCATCAACGGCGTATCGGTTCGTGATTGGCTGACTCAAACCTACAAGCGTATTCGTATTGAATCCGCTCCACAGCTGAACGCAGTTAACGCCGGTGCAAACGGTTTCTACCTGTACGCCGAGAACGTTGACAACTCGATCGACGGTTCTACCGATGGTGGCATGGTGTTCAAGCAATTGGTAGTCAGCAAGTTCATGACTATCGGCGTAGAGAAAAAGGTAAAGCGCTACGTGGAAGACTTTGCCAACGCCACTGCTGGTGCGCTCTGTGCTCGGCCTTATGCAGTAGTGCGTTTTTCGGGTATCTAACGAAAACTGCTGCTAAGGTAAATAAAAGGGGATTTTATCCCCTTTTATTTTATCACACGACTATAGCTTTTATTTACTAAATAAATCAACCACAGGTTTATTCCCAATAGGTTTACTTAATAATCTGCTCTGGGCTATAATAAACCTGTTAAAACCCCCCAAAGGTAAAGGACTTTTTATGTCTAAGTACGTACTTTCTACAGCCACTTGCAGTCAGCGATTTGTTGACTATCATCTTGGTGCAAACGGCGGTGTGCATTCGGTGCTCAAAGAAGTGCTGATTAAAGGCGGTGCAAACTCGCCCAGCTCTACCAGCGGCTTTGGCGATCTTGCCAATACTGAAGGCGGTCAACCGCTGTGGACTCCGCAGGGCTGCGTCACTACTATCACCGATGAAGAAGCAAAGTTTCTTGAGTCGCATGAAGGTTTTCAGGCTGCAGTTAAGCGCGGCTTTTATACTGTCATGGATAAGAATCCGGGCGATAGCCACTCCAAGCTGGCCAAAATCGTTGAAAGCGATATGACCAAAAAAGATGGTTCTGCGCCGCTCAACAAAGAAACGCTTAAAGGCGCCGTCAAAGTCACTACTAAATTGAAAGTAGACGACGAGGAATAAGTAATGGCCGTAGCACTCGACATTCCAGCGTTTAGAGCAATGTTTCCGTTATTTGCTAACGAGACCACTTACCCTGATTTGCTCATAACAATGTACTGGGCGCAAGCTAAGTGCATGATGGATGACGAGTGCTACGACGGTTGTTTACCGTCCGGCGATTGCGCTGAAATTCACATGTATTTGCTACTTGCGCACTTTTTGTCACTGCATAAAAACATCATGCGCAATAAGCAAGGTGGTTTTGTCAGTAGCTCTACGGTAGATAAAGTATCGGTAACTAAGGTTACTCCACCCGTAGTAGATATGTTTGACTGGTGGATGTCACAATCGCCTTTTGGTCAGCAGCTTTTGGCTTTGCTACTGGTAGACTCGGTAGGCGGCTTTAGCGTTGGCGGACTGCCCGAGCGTCAAGGTTTCCGCAAAGTGTACGGCACTTTTGAATGAAAAGCAAACTCGAACAACATGCAGAAATTTTGCGTCAACTAGACGGTACAAATACTGACCTAGGTTGGTTCGAGAATGCTACTTATCCAACTGGCGAAAGTGTTGCTGCTGTAATGATGGCTAACGAAGTTGGTAGTGTTGGTTCGGCCACAAAGGCCCCTACCCCAGCACGTCCGTTACTGCGGCAGACTGCAGCAGTACTAGACGAAAAAGTTCCGGCCTACATTGAACGCCGAAAAATGGAAATGATGGAAGGTACTCTTTCAGTCGAAGAATATCGTAAAAAGCTTGGGGAGGCCATGGTAGCTACTGGTCTTGAAGTACTGAAGAAAGGCGATTTTGCCCCTAATGCCGAGTCGACTATTAGGAAAAAAGGTTTTGACAGACCGCTTGTTGATACCAGTTTGCTCGGGCAGTCACTCACGTACAGGAATGATGCAGAATGACTAGCGGCGTTCCAGGTTCTAACCTTCTTGAAGATGCGTTTGAAGCCATTGAAACAATGGAAGTTCTTGTTAGCCATCAAGGCGAACGAATTAAAAATGCTGTTGGCCAGTACGTAACTCCGTTTGAATTGCCTGTAGCCTTTGAGGGGAGTGTGCAAGCTGTCAATAGATCCGCTTACCAGCAACTTGGTCTGGACTTTAGCAAAAAATATGCGACTATCTACTTGTGCGCAGATGTTCATAGTTTTACTCGTAATACATCGGGGGACAGAATAACTGTTGGCACAAAGAATTTTGAAATTGTAAGCGACTTGGACTGGTTTGAAATAGACGGTTGGGTAGGTCTTTTGTGTGTCCAGCTGGTACTGCCAATATGACAGACAACGATGTTATCGCGAAAATTATAGAACTACTAAACGCTAAGTTCGCTATTTGGCCGTACCCTGTGGGCTACGGCCCGATAGAGGTGCAGCAAAAGCAGCAACCAACAAAGCAAGGTATTCCCTCTGCTCCGGCAATATTTGTAGAAAAGTTATTCGACCACCGCTACGGTTGGGTTGCTGTTTTGCAGGAAGAAACTTCTGACCCAACAAAGCTGCTAGAAACTGAAAACCAACTATACAACACGACGTTTCAAATTTCTGCACTTGCTTTGCAGGACCCCAGCCGAATTGACTTGCCCACAGCTAGTGATCTTTGTAGTGATGCTTGCGCAATCTTGCAAAGCCGTTACGCACTCCAGAAGTTTACAGAGGCAAAAATTGCAGTCTTCCGCGTTTCTGATGTGCAAAATAACTATATAACTGACGATCAAGACCGTCAGGAAGCAGAACCTTCTTTTGATATAGTGCTTAGCTACACAAGGACTATTGCTTCACCGATCGACAAAATTGCCAGAGTCGACTGGAAAATTGTACCCGTATAACTTCCCGTAGGAGGGAGCATGACTATTTCTATTAAGCGTTACGTCGACATTACGTCTGGTGTTGGCGGTGAAGCCGGCGTGCCTCGACGCGAGTTTGGCTTGCGTCAATTTACGCAAAATCCACTTGTGCCAGCTGGCGCAGTGGCTTCCTTTACCCAGCTTATAGACGTACAAAAGTATTTTGGCACTGCTGCTGACGAATATAAAGCAGCAGAAAAGTACTTTGGCTTTGTGTCTAAACAAATTACTAGCCCTAAGCGCATGTCTGTTGTTCGCTGGCATCCGGCCGCAGTTGCTCCTGCAGTATACGGTTCACCAATCTCTGCAGGGGTGAGTGCTTTTGCGGCTATTACAGCAGGCACACTCGCTATTAGCGTCTCTGGTACTGAACCAGCTGAAATAACTGCAATTGACTTCAGCGCTGCGCTTACAATGGCAGACATTGCAACAATTTTGCAAACCAAAATACGTACCTCAGCGCTTCCGCAACTTGCGACTGCCACTGTGTTGTACGAAACCAACCGCGGTGTTTTGATTCTCACTGGTGCTGTTGCAACGCCAGGTGATACACTGACATTTGAAAACTCCGGTGTTGACGACCTTGGCGCTATGACAGGCTGGCTCACTGGCTTGCAAGTTAATCAGACTGGCGCGGTCGGTGTAACTGCGCAAGAAGCTGTTGCCAACAGCGCAGACGAGGACGATAACTTCGGTTCGTTTGAGTTTACCGGTACTGTTATCCCAACTACCTTACCGGCAATTGTTGCTATTGCAGCTTGGAACCACGCGCAAAACGTTAAGTTCATCTACTGCCTGGCTGTTAGTGGCGTGGTCGGTGCTTCTTACTCTGCAGCGCTCATTGGCTACAGCGGTACGGCGCTTACTCTGCTGGCAGTTAACGATGATGGTAGTGATCATCCGGAACAGATTCCAGCAGAAATCTTGGGTGCTACCAACTTTAACCGCCCAGCAGCTTCGCAAAACTATATGTTCTACCAGTTTAGCAATCGGCTATTTGCGGTAGACAGCAACCCGGCCGCAGACACTTGGGACGCTTTGCGGGTAAACTATATTGGTCGTACGCAGACCGGCGGCCAAAAACTTGCCTTTTACCAAAAAGGCTACTTGATGGGCGACTCTACTGCGCCTATTGACATGGCTGTTTATACCGGCGAGATGTGGCTTAAGGATGCTTTTGTTAGCACAATTATGGGCGGCTTTTTGGCACTGCCTAGCATGCCAGCAAACGCAGAAGGCCGTATCACGCTGTTGAGTCTGTTGCAAGACCCAATAGACCAGGCCTTGACTAACGGCGTTATCTCTGTTGATAAAGAGTTTGATGCTACTCAACGAGCATATATCACTCAGGTCACCGGTAGCTCAGACGCATGGCGCCAGGTTCAGTCTAAGGGCTATTGGATTGATGCGGCAGTAGTAAAAACAGTTGAAAACGGCATTACTACCTACACTGCTGAATACGTCCTTGTCTACGGCAAGAACGACCAGATTCGCAAAGTTACCGGTAGTGACATCTTGATCTAAATCCTCAAGCCCACAGGTAGATACTGTGGGCAACTTAAGGTGAAAGTAATATGAGCACAAATATTTCGCTGTTTGGGTTTAGCGTACGGATTGTCGCTGACCGAACTTTTCCTCAGGGTTTTACAATTACTGAATGGGCCGACGACCAGCCGCCTGTCGACAGCTCCAATATCGAAACAGCAGGCTTTGGTATGGGGCCTAATGGCGACATGGTAGTTTGGCAAAAACCTGCAGCTCTTCAATCCAGCTACTCAGTTATCCCAAACTCTGAAGCTGACCGCAACTTGACTATTTTGCATGAGGCAAACCGGATTAGCAAGTCCAAAGGTATTGTGCCGATGGACAAAGTAACTGCTACTGCTGTTTACCAAGACGGCCGAGTAGTCACGCTTAGCCAAGGCATTTCGCATAGCGGTCCTGCTGTGCCTGCAGGCTCGCAAGACGGTCGACTGTCCAGTCGTACTTTTGGCTTTGTCTTTGAAGACCGAAACGAAACTCGGCCATAAAGCAGTCGTGTATAAAAAGCCCGATAACTTCGGGTTTTTTATTACCTGGTATTTACTAAAGATGATGCCCTACAGTATAATGCAAAGACTATTGGAGTCTTCTTGTGAAAAAAATTCCGCTTCAGGCTGTGCCAAATCAGACACTAACGTGCACACTTGGCAAAAAATTGTTTGATATAACAGTTCAGCTAGGCGCATCTGGTGGAACTTTACTGTCTGTGACCGTGGACGGCGTAGTGCTGTTTAGCTCACTGCTGTCTGCCCGTGGTGCTCAAATGATGATAGCGCCATTTGCCGCGCAGTATGGCAACTTGGTTTGGATTTGCTCGGATGGCGATAGCTACCCAACGTATACAAAGTTTGGTACAACGCATGGCCTATATTGGTGGCCGCTATGAAAAGCGGGCCGTTAGTAAAAAGTCCAGGCGACGACCAATCATTAGCATCTACTATGCGTTTTATCCAGCGTGCCATAGAAATGGACATGGAAAATTGCTTACCATGCCGGGTAATGGATTATGATAGAAAGGCAAATAGAGCGACAGTCAGACCTGCAATTATGTCTACCGTTCGGTCAACTGAGTCTACTGATCTAATAAGAAAAAACAGAGTAGCAATTCCTGATATTCCGGTGCTAAGTCTTGGGGCCGGCGGTTTTCACATTAGTTTTCCTGTCAAGCGCGGCGATTTGGGGTGGATTTACGCTTGCGACCGTGATATATCTCTATTTCTTCAGTCACTTACTGAACAGCCTGCAGGCCTTGACGGTGCTAGCCATAAGTTTAGCGATGCTATTTTTATACCTGATGTATTTAGCAAATATACAATTAATGAAGAAGATGAAGGCGCATTAGTAATACAGTCAACCTCATCAGCTACTCGTATAAGTGTACGCGAAGATAATATAAAAATAACAGCGCCTGTTAAAATTCAGTTAGACACGCCTTTGACGGAAATTCTACATGATTTGACTGTTAGTGGTAATACAATACTTGAGCAAAATTTGAGCGTCACTGGCCTAGACGCGACATTACCGCAGGCAACCACTGTGGGTGGAGCAATAGTTTACGGGCACGATCACGGAGGGGCGGTTCCGCCGTTCGAATGAAAACTACTAAAATACATTGTATAGGCGGAATTAAATTTCGCTTTACAAAAATACCAGCAATACCAGCCCGAGAATTACTATCTGGTATGGAAGCGGACTTTGATGTGCTGCGCCCGTTTATTGAAGTGTCTACTACCACTGGATGGATAGTACTGGACAGTACAGCTACAATAGAAAAGCATATTAGCTCATGGGAAACGCTCACGCTCGCTGAGTTGTATTCTTACGACTACAACTACGGTTTTTTAACTGGTTGGAAACCAACGCCTCTTCCTGCAAAAATGGAAGAAAGTTCTTATCGTGTTGCAGAAACAAAAAATGTAGACGCAGCAGTTGCAGCTTTAATAACTAACAATATGGCAAACTACGAGCAGTTGCGTGACTCTTACTCGTTAGAAGAAGCATTTAAGCTACTAGACGTTTTAACTGTTAAAAAAATTAATGAATTTCGTGCAGCTGAGGCTTCCAAATGAAAGAAGTTTATATCCCCACAGGTGACGGCAAAACGGTTCTTGCTTTCAACGTGCATAAGTTTAGTCCACTCGATGGTCGGAAAATTCTGGCTTATTATCCGCTCTCAATACTCAATAAAGAGCATACATATAACAGCAACGAAGCTGCTATGCGTAAGCTAATGGCTTACTGCTCTGTCGGTAAAGAAGAAGAAGAAGAAGAAGAGCAAGTCCACCTAACAGATGATGCGCTTATAAACGAACACGTGCCCGACTGGTGGACACTTGTTCAGCTTGAATATGCTTGCCTAAAATATAACTGTTCGTTCCTAGAGGGAACAGACTTACTTACAGTGGCAAAAGCAAGTATGACTAACGCTCTTAAAGGACTGGTAGCAGACCATTTGGAGCGCATTAAATGAGTACATTGACGTTGGCAATGGATAGCAATCGTGATTTGTTTATGAATCGCTTTAGTAGTTTAGAGACTAAAGCAGACGAAGAAGCAATGGCTGATTATTTAACCCAGCGTCTTTCGACATTAAAAGGTGAATTTAGGTTTAATAAGCCGCGTGGTATAGCGTATATGACAACTGTGTATACCTCGGGTAAAGAAGGCATTCCTGCGCTTAGAGCAAATATTATTGCCGCATTATCTGCCACTGAAAACGTTGTTGGTATTTCCTATTTAAACATGGCCCAAGCAGAAGACAACCTTGAGTTTGAGCTAAGTGTTGCCACCATTTACGGCCAAGTCTACCTGCGGGTATAAGTCATGCTAGAATTTGTTTCCGGTATTGTTGCGTCTGCAAAAGAAAAATTTGCAGATGCTAAATCTTTTTTACAAGGCTTGTTTGAAGGCCAAGTTCGCCACGGCGTATTTGACAACGACGGTATAACCAATATTTTTCCTAACGTTGGTATCTTAAGCGTTGATATTATTCGGGATAAAACAGTTGCAAGCCACCCGCTAGAAATAAATGTTTACCAGCAAGATAATATAGTAGTAAATCCTGTAATCATTACTATTATTCTTGCAGCAGAATCCGAAGAAGTAGACAATCTTTACAATACGCTTGAACAGCTTTACGCTTCTGACACTGTACTGTTAAGTGTGATGTGTGATAACAGACTGTACACCAATATGGTTTTGCAGTCTTTGCCAATACGCCGTGATCCTAGCAAATATGACCTGCTAGAAGTCCCTATTGTGCTCCACGAGTTCATCTACCGTAGAGCTCGCGTGACGCTCATGAGCAGCCCTGAAAATGTAGACTTAGCAGAATACACGGATCGCCAAAAAGCTGGCCTGGTGCAGCCTCAGACGGTCTCAGGAGCAGATGAGATAAGCGTGCAGGCTCAAAAAACAGTAGTGCCAGGGAGTACAAACTAATGAACCAAATCGGAACATTTGGGCTGTTTGCCTACTTGATTGCTTCAAAGACTATGCCTATCGGTTTTCCTATTAAAGCGTTTGCTGACGACGCAGATAGTATTCAAGTACACGAGGCAGAAAACGGTCAAGCAATTCTTGATCTTAATGGTAAAGTCGTACGCTGGACTGTAGCAAACCCGTTAGTTATCAGCATTGCAGTTATGCCCAACACCGTAGAAGATGATGTTCTTGCAGTCATTTATAACGCTAACCGCGTATCTAAGACTTCTAAATCAGTAAACGATAGTATTAACCTTATGGTTAAATATCCAAATGGTGGAATACGCACTTTTGTGCAGGGCCGAATAGTCGCAGGCCCGTCCGCGTATACAGCTACTGCAGAAGGCCGTATGATTGGTAATATTTACACATTTGCGTTTGGCGATCAGTATGCCCTTACGGTAGCAGCTGTACTGAACACGATAGCAGGCCAACTTGGTATTGGCGATAAAATTTCTAGCATAACTGGACTATAATATGCTGATCGAACTTAGTGGAAAACAATTTCGTTTAACAAAATTTCCTCCTATAGTTGGTCGACGCCTTATGACAAAAGGCATTGGAGTGAACGGTATATTCTCCAGAGATGTTGCAACTTGGTTACCAATACTTGAATTTGTTTCTGTAGGCCTTGGCCAAGACCAGTGGATTCCTTTATCCACTGTGACAATGCTAAATAACCACGTTCCTGAAAGTATGCAAGCTGAGTTGCTTACTGCTATACTCCAGTTTAACTGCAGCGAAATTGATGGGCTAATCAGCGGGCCCACAATCGGCGATGCACTGTGGGCAGAAGTTTACGACGCTGTTGCGGAGGCTTTTAAACAATGGGTATTTTAAATACTTTCTTTTTACGCTATCGTGCAGATACCGGCCAAGCTGTAAAAGATATTGAAAAGCTTTCTGCTGCTGAGCAAAAAGAAGCTAAGATACACGAAAAAAATGCGGTTAAGCGTAAAAAGGATTCTGCTGACACACAAGAACACATGAAAAAAACCACCGAAACTTCTAAGAAATTAGGTGAAAGCTTAACGCAACTAAGTGAAGGTGGAACAAATAAACTTGGCGCGCTTAGAGCAGCGTCTAGTACCTTCTCTGAAGCTCTTGGTTCTATTGGCGCGTCAGGCGCTGTTGCAGCCGTAGGTATTGGTGCAGTCATTGCGGCTATTGCAGTTGCTAACTCAGGTATTGAAGATGCTCGTGTGGCGGCAAAAGAAGCCATTGAGCTTGGCGAAAAAGCATTCGACGCGCGCTTAGCCCAGGGCGAGCTTATTCGTCTACAGGGTCAAGGCCGAGCTCGTGGCATTAGTGATGAGACGACTTCACAGTCTGCTAAAGGTGTTTACGACCGGGCGTCTGAAATACGCGCAGCACAGCGTCAAGCTGCAAGAGACCCAGCTTCTGCGTTTAATAACCCGCTAATCAAGCAAGCAAACTTGTGGAAAAAAGCGGGCGTTGATGTTGCTGCCGGGCTTGAGAAGCAAATGACCCAGCAGGACAAATATCTGCGTGGCCTCAAAGATGCAGGCCAGGAAGAACGTGCACTAGTTGAAGGCACACAACTTTTTGGTAGGACGCTTGCGGACGTTAAAGCAGTGTTGTCTACTACGCAGAAGCAAATGGACGAAAATGCTCTTGCAATGGCAAAAGAGTCTCAAGTGCGCAGAGGGCTACAAACCTCGTCTGAAAGTCTATCTACTTCTGAAAATAAGTTAGAAGCTGCGCGTAAAAGTAACGACGAACGTGTTCGACAGCATACAGTTCCAGCCACTGACGCGTTTACCAAAGCTCTTACTGAATGGGAAAAAGCTGTTGGCCCATTAAAGGATGCCTGGGGAGAGTTTGTTGCTTATTTAATAAACGGTATGGCAGAGCTGCTAGAGGGCGCAACAAGTTTCCTTAGGAAAACAGGAATTATAGACGATAACAGAACACCTGAGGCAAAAATAGAAGAACAAGTTAAGGCAAAAGTTGCACTTAACGAAGATTTGTATGGCCGTATGAAGGGCCAGTTAAAACCAAGTGAAGAAGGGTTTGAAGCAGCTAAAGCCGCTTTCCTTAAGGATATAGCAGATAAAGAACGGGCACGACTGACAGGCCCAGCCAACGAAGCAGAAGCAGCTCGTAAAGCTGGACTGTCTGCTACAGCTGGTCAAGCCGCTAAAGAGCTTGTTGCAAGCGGTAAAATGACTGAGTCACAAGCTGCTGCTGCCGCAAAAAATGCTATCAGTCAAGGCGAAAAAGATCCCAGTGTCAGTAAGCTGGAAGACATAAAAACCTTGATGACTGAGAGTAACGCTGCTCAGGCCGAAGAAGGCAAAGTACAAAAAGCACAAACAGAATATACAAAGAAAATTGAAGCCAACACGATGGCTCTTGTTAATACTGGGCTTGAGCAAGCTATGGCGCTGTGGGCTGCAAACGTTGGTAAAGGTGCAGGTGTTGGCTCAGGCTCTATGCAAGGCGAGACTCAAATAGACTACGAGAAACGAGTTCGAACTATGCAGCGTACGATAAACCCTAATGCTGCCAGAAAAATGAGCATGGACAGAGCTGCAGTAGGCGCTATGTCAGGTCAAGCCGAACAGCTAAACAAAGCAAAAAGCGCAAGTCTTGGAAATACGGACCAATCAAAAACTGTACAAATTGATACTTTAAAAGTTGAAGTTGTTAGTCAGGTGCAAGACGTCGCCGGACTTGCTCAAGATGTCGGTGTAAGTATCCGAGACGAGTTGCGGTACGCTGCAGCAGAATTTGCTAGCCCAGTGGTGAGCTAATGGCCAATACAATGTATGTAGCTGATTTACTCAACAAAGTAGATCAGCGTCGCTTAAGCCTTAGAATTGGCTCGGATACTATAGTAGAAGAGTTTACTGAGGAATTTTACATAACGTGTAGAACAAAGAAAAATGTATTATCAGTACAAAATCAATGCACTATTTCTATCGATAATTTAACTGCTGAACGCCGTAACTTTTTGCTTGGGTATTTTACGCAGTGGGAAAGCCGAAACTACAGCCAACCATTTATTCCAGTAGACATACGTATAGGCCGTGAAAGCAATGAGAGCCAGCTGACTACTGTTTTTCGCGGCGCTATACTTGAGACCAGCTTGGGTAATCCCCCGGATATTACGCTTGGTCTTAAGTGTATTACAAGTTTGATCGATATGAATATAGCTAGCACAGATTATGTTTCTCGTACACTGCCAAAAATATCTACCCACAGGGAGTTGTGTCAGTGGGCAGCTGACTTAGTTAATATGCCACTTAGGTATGAGGTGTCTATACCTTTGCCGGCTGTATCGGCTAGTGCCCATGCAACCGTTATTCAAAAAGCCTATAGCCTTACTGCAGTTGTAGGCATGCTGGCAAACTTTCATAAAGATAAAGTTTGTGTATTTGTTGACGATGGTGTGCTGATCGTTACTGAGTGGGGTAAAGCCTTACAAGGTGAAGTTGTTGAAGTCAGTGCTGCAAACTGGCTTATAGGTATTCCCACTGTAACGCAATGGGGCGTACAATTTACCACACTTGCAGACGCGCCTATTAAGCTAGCGGGCGCAGTTAATCTTATTTCTGAGCTTAACCCGTCAGTTAATCAGCCTTGGGTCATGACTCAGGTCGAGTACGATCTTACATCAAGAGATACCAGTTGGTACGCAACTTGGTCAGGCTCACCTAGCGCTGCAGCTCCATCTGCTACTGAGCCTGTAGTTTACGAAGAGCTTGACATGTGGTAAAATAATAGCATTCATTGGAGATTTTTATGCCGTATAACTATATCACGCAAACAGGCGTAATTGTCCCTGATACTAGTACGCTGAAGTCTGATGTTCAAGGTGAATATACAAAGCAGTTTGGGGCTTCTTTGTTGCTTGCTGATGATACTCCGCAAGGCCGTCTGATCGACGTAGAAGTTACTGCACGTGACTTAGCTATACGCGGAGCAGCTGAACTTGCTAACCAAATTAACCCAAATATAAACTCAGGCATCTTCCTAAAAAGTGTAGCAGCTCTACACGCAGTAGAGGCACAAGCTGAGTCTTATACGATTATTCCAGGTGTAGTCGTTACTGCCCTACCAACAACTGTTATTCCCGCCGGCTCTCGTATTGCAGATACTGCTGGTAATTACTTTAAGGCTATTACGCGAATAACAGTTCCCGCGGAAGGCACTATTACGGCTGATTTCCAAGCTGTTGCGCCTGGGCCTATTACACCTGACTTAAACAGTGCCAAACAAATTGTTGATGGCGTGTTTGGCTGGTTAACAGTAAATAATCCGTTAGCTGCTACTCCTGGTTCTTTTGAAGAAACAGACGATGCGCTTCGTCTTGCACGTAACGCAAAACTATCTTTGCTGTCGAAAGGCCCGGTTGAGGCAATAAGCGCAAACTTGCTGGCAGCCCCTAATGTTAGATGGCGTAGTATTCGTGAAAATGATTCTGATACCGCGCAGACTATTGATGGTGTTGTAATGACCCCGTCTAGCACTTGGATTTGTGTCCAAGGCGGTGCAGACGATGATATAGCATTGGCGTTTATCAGAAGCAAACAGACAGGTAGCCCTTTAACCATCGGTTCAGGTAACGGTACTCCAGTCCTTTACGCAGTAGTAGACCCAATAAGCGGTCAAACTTACCCCGTCATGTTTACACGCCCTGTCCCTAAGCCAGCACTCATGCGAGTTACTGTGGGTAAGGGTTCTGCTATTGACCCCTTTACAGCAGTTCCTGACGCGGTTATGCGGTACGCAAACGGGTTACTTGCTGGTGAGTTGGGTTTTGTAGTTGGTGCAGTTATTAGTCCCTTTGAAGTTGCCGCAGCAATTAACATCCAGCTTCCAGAACTTTTTATAAAAAAAGTTGAACTAGCATTTGCTAGCGATGGTATTTATTCTACAAACGAATTACCAATAGCTCTTTGGGAATTGGCTACCATAACAACAGGTACTATCTCGATAGTGGTGAGTTGATTGGATAACAAAATAAAATTAATGCCGGACTTAGCGGCTAACATAACCTGGCAGTATGATGGTGCCCCTAACCTAAACGGATTAGTGACAAAAAAAAGTGATTGGTATGCTACTAACTGGGGTAACTTTTGGAATGATTGGTACGTTGCAGTATTTGATCTTAAAACTGCAAATAGATTTGGCTGTGTTGTATGGGCTATTATTCTAAACATACCAGTTGGTTTAGTGTATAACCCCCAAGCCGTTGGTAATACGCCGCCTTTTGGGTTTGGGGGTGGTCGTGAAAATTTTAATAATGCTAACTTTTTTGGTGCTGACCCGGCAGTAACACTTACGCTTGAAGAGGCCAGAAAACTTCTTCGTGTTCGTTACTACGCTCAAACAATGAGTACTACAATTTCAAATATAAATGGCATGCTCAAAGACGTATTTGGCGCAGATGGTTTGTCCTATATAGAAGAAACAGTTGGTGGTGCAGCTGTTCCGCCTTTTGGGTTTGGTATATACAGACAAAATTTTAACGCTCCCTCAAACTTTAACGATTCTATTTTATACGGAAGTGTTAAAGCAATGGTACAAAAGTATATTTTTACCTTTCCACTTTCGCCTAACTTTAAAGCTGCGTTACAAATGTATCTTCCTAAAGGCTCAGGCGTACAAACTATAATTTCTTCACCGGCCGCGTGAAGAACCAACAAGCTATTGGAGTACAAAATGGTAGCTAAGCTTTTTACTAAAGCATTTGGAGTTGGTGGCGATAAAGCGCCAATTCCTAACAGCACCCAAGTAGACGGTACTGTCAGCTATGAGTCAGGCTTTGGTGCAGATTACGAACGCCAGCTTGGCGTTGATCCTGCTGCAAAAAATATTGGTCGTTTAACGTTTAACGAGCTCATGTTTGACGCCACAACTAGCTTGCAAGAAATGCAGGCTGGCTTTGGCACATCAGTTTATAGTTTAGCATTGGCTCAAGCTTTACCAGGTGGTGGTTATCCAAAAGGTGCCGTAATTCCAAGCCTAGACGGCAATAGCTTCTGGTTTAACCGAACCCCAAATAACGTAACAAACCCAGACACTGGTGGCGCTGGCTGGGTACCTCTTCTTCGTTACGGAGGCTACGCAAGCTTTTCCACTATTACTACGTCTGCAGCACTAGCCATTGGGTCTGTAAACTTAGTTACAGTTGTTGGTCTTACTCCAACTTTACCTGTGCTAGCCAATACTCTTGCAGGCGATTCTGTAACAGTAGCTGCACGGCTTGATACGACTATTGCAATTAGCGGTGCAGGCCAGATAAATTACCCTGATACAGGTTCCACAGCAAGTTTTGTAGTGCAGGCAGGCGAACAAGTTTGTTTTGTTAGTAACGGTTCAACTGCCTGGAGTTGCGCTTACGCAGTAAAAAACCCACAGTATCAGGCCTATACAGCTTTTACTACTGCGGGTACTGCAGCTGCTTTAACATTAACTCCTCAGCCTGCTGTAGCGGCGCTAGCTGCACCATTACGGTTTCGTGTTAAGTTTAGTCAAGCCAGTACTCCTACGTCTACTATAAACGTATCAGGCACCGGTACACGACTGCTAAAGCAATACGACTCCAGCGGTACAAAAATTCCTGCTGTGTATGCAGTAAATCAGTTATCTGATATAGAATACGATGGTACTGATTGGGTATTGCTTAACTCCTTGCCGGGCGGAAGCGGTGTAACGCGTCCCCAATTTGATAATACAACCAACCTTGCTACTACTGCGTTTGTTCAGGGTGTTGGCTTTCAATATAGAGATATGATTTATCTCAGTGGCGCCACCGCACTCACAGCCGCTGCGCATGCAGGCACTGTATTGATTGGCCTGAGCAATAGTGCATTCAATGTGCAGCTTCCACTCGCAAGCTCGATGCCAGCGAAAACGACGTTTACTTTCTGGAATTACTTTCCAGGCACCATGACGCTGGTCTGCGCCGGATCAGATGGAATTTTCGCGCCTGGAAGCAGCGCTACATTTCAGATTCCGTCGGGCATGTCGTTTACGCTTGTGTCAAATGGCGGGACAAGCTGGTATGCCATCGGCACGCAAAACACTGTCGGAGTTATCGGCACGGCAAGGAATTTGACCGGTTCAGCTACAGGGCTTAATGCAGTAGCTACGTTCGCAGCAGATGAAATTGTAGTGGAGAACTCTTTCAACTCTTATCAGGTTTTGAGGGCGATGAGTATTTCCCCAAGCCTAGCCAATCCAATTGGTGCCAATGGTCTGGATACAGGTTCTGTTGGCGGCGCAGTTTCTACCTGGTACAGCGTTTGGGTGATCTGGAACGGATCGACTGTCTCGGGCCTGTTTTCTCTGAGTGCGACTTCGCCGACTATGCCTGCTGGCTATACCCATAAGGCTTTAGTAGGTTGGGCGCGGACAGATGCTACCGGCAGCAAGTTCTTGCTCGGTATGACATGGATCGGCGCACGCTGGTCATGGAAAGTTGCAGCAGGCACCAATTTGGCTGCAATGCCGATTATGGCGTCTGGTTCCGTCGGCAGCATTACAACACCAACATGGATTGCCGTCCCGTGGGCAAGCTTTGCGCCACCAACTGCAAAAAGGATAACTGTTGTTTCGAGTAATGGATCCGGCACAACAATCGTTGCGCCTAATAACTCTTACGGCTCATCCACATCAACCACCAACCCATCGCCAGTACAAAATAGTGCCGGCACCGCCCAGCTTTCCTGGCTTGCGGACTTGATCCTTGAATCAAGCAATATCTATTGGGCTTCGAACGCGGCTGGCGCCGGCTTATTCGCGAGCGGGGGTGAAATATGAAAGGTTTTGCAGTAAGCAAAGAGACCGGCGGCTGGGTGCCGGTCGATAGTGAGGACGACGTCCCGGAAGGGTTTGTATTCTCTAAGGTTCAGCCGGACAAGTGCTCAGACCGTAACGAGGATATCGAGCGCAAACGCAAACTGGCATACGCGGATCCTGTCACGGGTTCCGACCGATATCTGGCGGAAGCTATGAGCAAGCGGGTCTCGGGCGACGAAGATGCGGCCAAGGCTGCCGAAGCTGCGCATGTTGTACGCAAGGAACAGATTCGTAAGGAGCTCCCATGGCTGACTTGAAAGTTTCTGGCGATGTCGGCGACCTGATGGTGACGCTTGCAGGCGAAACCAAAAGTCTATCTGCATGGTTCCTGCAGATCGGTTCAGCCACTCCAGCGGTGCCACCTGCTGCTGGCGTGTCCACCAACGCTGAAAATATTGAGAGTCTTGGGTCGAAGCCTCCAGTACTTATTGATTTCACAGACACCATGCAAAATGGCGCACCGGCGCACGGAAAAATTCAGCTGCGTGGATCTGCTACCGCTGTCGTCTCTTCTGGCTTGCTGAGTGTCGTAGCGCCGTATTCAGAGGCTGCTAATACCGCGTGCATCCCGAGGTACTTTGCCGATGGCAGGTTGACCTTCCGCGTTAAGCGCGGAGTATTCCTGCTCGGCTACCATGTGAATATGGATGGTAACGGCTGGCAGTTGTGGAGCTCGACCGGAACAACCCTGGAGCTTGGCTACATTGGCACCGGGGCTACGCCTGTCTACTCAGCAATGACGCCTGTTGCGATGCCTGGCGCTGCTGGAGACCTGATCAACGTAGAAGTTGAAACCGGACCGGTAGCGCCTGGCGCTCCCTATGCGGTGCGGGTATGGGCGGATGGAGCGGCACGCCCCGCAACCGCTAGCGGTTCGGGAACCTATCCTGCTGACGGAACTGCCAGCAGCTACCCATTGGCCGAAGGGTATGCGCGCATTGCGAGCTTTGGTGCAACACCTGTCGTGCTGAAGTCCGTTCTGTATGAAGACGCCGCCCCGGTGTTGGCACAAGCGGCATTCGTTGGTCGCTGGAAGCCTACCTATGAGGGTGGCGTGATCGGTTACGGCAGCAATCGCCAGGGTGCATCAATGCGGTTCGTGGTCAGCGGCACAACTTCGGTGTCGATGAAGATAGCGCGCTCGACTGCGAGCACTCAGTCGCCCGTGATGGCAGTTCGCGTCGATGGGGGTGCCTGGGCGTATACGTCAATCAGCACGACTGGGGTTGCTACCTACTTGCTCGCATCTGGCCTATCTGCAGATGCCGCACACACCTTTGAGGTAGCAGTATCTGGGTCACATGAGGCAGACCCTCGGTGGCGTCGAGACTGCGGCTTGAACGTTATCAAGATCTTGGCTGGCTCCGGCAACGTTGCCCCGTGGGCGGATACCAGACCTGCCATTATTTTCATCGGTGACAGCATCGTTGAGGGTATTTGCGCCAAGGGGATGCCATCGCTGCCGACCAATAGCTGCGGGGAGCGAGTGTTTGGGCGCCTAATTGCTGAATCATTGGGCTTGCAGCCAATCATCAACGGCTTTGGCGGCACGGGCCTGGCTGTAGCGGGTAGCGGCGGGTTCCCAGACACGCCGACATCGGTGTTCAATTACCAGCACGATCGCCCTGTACGCCAAGAGCACGTCCAGGCTGCATACATCCAGATCGGCACGAACGATACGGCTGCAGCATCTACCTGGCAGGCGCTGTTGGTCACCTTGGTATGCCGCATCAAGCAGCGATACCCTGGCGTAGTCGTATTCTTGGCGCGGCCTTTCAACGGGAAGTACGAGGCCCAGGTAATTGCAGCCGCTACCGCCACGGCTTCGACTTACCTCGACACCACAGGGATGACGGTTGCTGCTGACTTCACGGATGGCACGCACCTAACTGAGGCCGGCCATGCAAAAGTGGCGATACCTCTTGCTACTCTCATGGCTCCGATTATTCAGGCTTAATGCAAATCTATTTAGCTAGAATAGATAATAGCGTAAGAGTTTGCACAGCAAAAATAAAATAGTTACAAAAATTGTTAAACCCGGCAGAAAGTTGTATTGGAAACTAGCATTATTCCAATATAATTTCCTGTCGGGTTTTATTTTGCTTAGGTAAAATCACAAAGCTTTATGTGTGCAAGTCAAGGCCAAATTGCGTAAACGTGCACTTTTTCGTGCAGGCGTGTTTGTTTCTACATTGCCGCGAAAGCCGTTTGACTGTCCCTTAGCTGGCCAGCCAACAAAGTCAGACAAATGTGGATCGAGCCTGCGTACCCATGCACAAAAAGTAGTTTGTGGAATATCAAGTAGTTCAGCAGTAGCAGATTTACTTTCACCGCTTCTTGCTATCTCGTATAACACAGCAGTAAAAAGTTTACCTTCTTGCTTCTCTACACGGTCAATATGCTCTTTCATAGATACGCCAGCCATATTACACCGCCTTACCAGCAGCTTTAAGGGCTTCATAGCGGTCAGCAGATACCCATCCTTTATTCTCTAACGAGCGCAAATATTGCCCGTTATAGAAAAACATAAGATAAGGCCATACCACCAGCACGCCAAAACCTGCCGTGAAAAAGATAAGCGCAAAAGCGATAACGGCTGTTGCCATATCACCACGACACATCGGCACAAATACGCCGAAAAATAGGCCTGTCCAGCTGAACCCTGTGGGTACATACTCATCTCTGCCAGAGGTTGGATTAACCATTTTAATAGTCATTTTGCTTTAGCCTCATTTTCTGCTCGAATTTTATCCAAGAATTCTTGAGGAAGCTTCTTGGGGTATTCAGTTGTTATGTTGAAATATTCCGCAATTTTTTCTACTGCATCAGTCCAGCTGTAGCAAACAAAAGCCTGATAGCCACGAGCCACCATAGCTTTGCCAAATTTCTTTTGTGCTGGTGAAACAACACCGCCTGGCTTTTTCATCTCAAGCCATAGCCCATTAAAATTGTAGTGGGGATATGGCACAAACAAATCAAACACCCCAGGCGTAACGCCTTCAGCTTTAAGTTTGCCTGCAGTTATTTTATCACGACTGCCGCCGTTCGGTACAGCAAATATCCATTCAAGTTCTGGATGGTAATGCGTCTTACGACGTAGCCAGCAAAACAGCGCAGCTTGATGGGCATGCTCAGTTCCAGCACGAGCAATTTGCTCAGGGGTATATGAAGAAGATACGGCCATGACTACTCCGGCAAGTTAAGGGCTATCTGTGCTAAATGATCAAGATGATTTGCTTCAGCATAAAAATAGTCCTCAGTATAGGCTATTGATTGACCGCTGATTACACATTGCTGATTAGCCGCTTCCATGCCTTTAATACGTGCCACTGCGGCTTGAATGTTGGCCAAATTTGCCAGCTGTTGATTATTCATTATTCCTCCGGGAATTCAAGGGTAGCCGGTTGCTTTGTTAGCTTTTCATCAGCCCACAGTGGGTGCTCTCGGCCAAGGTCGTCGTTTTGGCGGAAGCCAGCCCAAATGCCATGTCGTGGTTTAACTTTTACGCCGTGCGCAAAGTGCTTAAATCGAGTAATGTCGCCTCGAGTTTCTTCACGATTTTCCCACGCCCACTTAGCTTGAGCATGAGTCATTGATCCACAACTAACACCAAACGTACCTTCATAGTCCGGATGGTAGCAAATGTACGCGCCCAACCGGCCAGAAGCTACAAGGTTTTCAGCGTGTGAAGAGCGGACATCACGACCAAGCTCGTTAGTGTAGGTTTTGTTTTCATTGTGCATTAGCTCTTCAAAATCAACAATGCGCGCTTCGCCATGGCTAAAGCGTTTGACCTTAAGCATTCCGCCTTCATTGGTAGTCGATCGGCCCATTTTATACTTGCCGTCAAGCGCGCGTGTTATAATGCCCTCGTAGCATAGCTCAATACACTCAGCTTCAAAGGCGTCAAGCTCTTCTTGGTTACGTATCAGGCGTTGCGGCAAAATGATAACATTTATATTGTCAGAATGAATGGCCGACAGCCGATCAGAGTAGCCTACGCCTTTTAAATCCCAACGGTCAAACACATACAGCTTAACGTCTGGTATACCTTTTTTAGACATAACGCCGGAAGACGTTTTCTGCATACAGTTTGGATCAGTAGGAGAGCCCACTACCAGTTCGCCATCAAGGCCTTCGCAATCAGCAAAGCGAGCTTGAGTATGGCTGTTTGGAATCAGCTTAAGCGTGCGCGATAGCAAACCGCTTCTCGTGCCAAGAGCCCGAATGCCATCAATCTTGGGCGATGCGAAGCACGGGAATTTTTGCTTGGCCGCATCAAACTTACCAGCAAGATTTGGCTTAAGGCCTGCGGGAGGGGGTATATTGAACAAGTCCATTTAACTCTCCGGAAATAAGAAAGCGCCCCAGCAAGCTAGGCGCATTATAACGCTGTGGGTTGATCAGAAGCCAGAACCTTCAAGCTCTTTCAGCAAAGCTGCTACTTCTGGGTCGGTCTGAGCCATTACAGTATAAAGCTCCCGCTCTTCAAACTGACGACGCTTGGTTGCCAGTTGCGCTTTGACACGAGCCATATGCTCAGTGCGTTCTTGCACTTGCTTGGCAAAAGCTTCGTCGAACGAACCCCAAATGGATTTGGTTGCTTGGCCATGCACGTCAATAACGTGGTCGCGCACAATACGCACGATTTTAAACGGAAACTCGCTGTTACCAGACGCTTGATAAACAGCTGCATACTGACCAGAACGAGCGCTTTCTGGGGCGAAATAGTGATATTCTTTTTGCCCTTGCTGCTCGCTAAAAACAACAGCAACAACTTGTACTTTGCCAATAGTATCAATGGCGATGGTTTTGGTTTCAGCAGCGTTTACTTCAGTCATGATATTACTCCATTTGTTCATTAGTAAGAATAAAAAGTAGGGTTGTTCCCTACCGACAAAGCCCCAATTAAGGGGCCTTAGGTGGGCGGGGTTGGTTAAGGTCTATCGCTATGCCAAAGTAGCACGTTGAACGCCGATGCAAAACAACGTTCGCCAGTTGACTGGTAATGCGCGATGGCGTCTTGAACAGCTTGACGCATATCTTTGTCTTGAGCGGTTTTAGCTGAGAAGTTTTTCATTTCGTCTTGCTCCGTTGTTCGTTTCGATGAGTTAATTATGCCAAGGTTAGCTGCAGCTGTACACCACTTTGCCTAGAACATTAGGCTTCTACAAATGCGCCTTCAGTAAGTATCTGATTATATGGCAACTCGCCTACTGTACCCCAACTCAAACCGCTATCGCAAGACGACAACAACGGCACATGCAAGCCTGGAAACGGATTTTCCATTTGGTGTCTAGCCTCAAGCAACGCCTCTTGGTGTAGCTTACTACCGTCAAAACTGAAACAATTTTCATCGTGAACAGTCAATAGCATAGGCATCACGTCTTGTAAACCACTTTCCCAATATTTTAACATTGAGGCTTTTAGGCAGTCAGCAGCCGAACCCTGCAGTACGCGATTAACTGCTTTATGTAAGCCAACGCGTTGAAGGTTTGGCCCATAAATTTCCACAGCTTTTTCACGCGGATAAGGTGTCTTTGATCGGCCGTTACGGTTGTTAGGTACCCAGAAGTCAAAGCGCGCTTTTCGACCAAGGAAGGTAGAAACATATCCTTCGCGGCTAGCTTCGTTAGCGTAATGCTCAAGAGTTTTTGCCACGTAAGGCGAAGCTTCAAAATACGAGTCTACGAGTTCTTTTGACTTATCAGCCGGTAGTTGTAGGCTGATCGCAAGCTTGTCAAGCCCCATGCCATAAAGCAAACCAAAGTTAATAGTCTTAGTCGACTTACGGCTAATACCTACGCCAGTCAAGCCGTTAATCATATCACAAACAAGTTGGTGGAAGTCTAGTGTTGGGTCAGCACGGAAAGCAGCTCGTACAGCTTCGGCGCCTGGCCCTACAGCGAAGTGCGCAAGAATTCGG
>Ga0136641_1000020_pt1 | contig 62602 bp, 56 predicted proteins | sample EliLak1302023Y_FD_115312 | JGI IMG/M metagenome (GOLD analysis project Ga0136641, IMG submission 115312) | Freshwater microbial communities from Elizabeth Lake, Yosemite National Park, California, USA - 13020-23Y | ecosystem: Environmental > Aquatic > Freshwater > Lake ...
CCACCATTTGACGGATGGATGGGGCGAAAACGAATCCGAGAACATTGGCCCCTTGGCTGACGCACATCAATGCATCGGCCTCCGTCGTGATGCCGCAAATTTTGATTATGAATTGCTCCGAGGTAATCACCACTGCCGACTTCCAATAGGAAAGCCCACGAAACTAGCAACCTCGACCTGTGGCTCGCTCGATAGAACGAAATTCTCACCAACCAACACTGCGTCAAAGCCCGAAGCCGAAGCCTGGCGTACAGCATCTGAGGAACTAAAACCGGACTCAGCGATTGCGATCACGTGTTCAGGAAGGAAGGCCGCAACTTGCTCGGCCCTCTCAACATCAACGGCAAAGCTGTGTAGGTCGCGCTGATTCACGCCAATAATCGTGGCTCCAATAGAAAGTGCCAGCTCGGCCTCCGCGACATCGTGCACTTCGACCAACGCATCTATCCCGCTACTGACTGCGACCTTGTGAAACTCACGCAACTCGACCAACGTCAGGGCGGCCGCTATCAAGAGCACGGCGTTCGCTCCCATTTCAACCGTGTCGAGGACATCGTTGATAGACACGGTGAAGTCCTTACGCAGAATCGGCACTCCAACTGCTTCGCGCACCATACGCAAGTCGGCTTCTGAGCCAGCAAAATGCGGGCCGTCCGTTAGCACTGAAATCGCGCTCGCTCCGCCATTCACATAAGACGCAGCTAGATGCACAGGGTCCAAATGTTCGTCCAGCCACCCCTTTGAGGGACTCTTACGCTTAACTTCCGCTATCACCGCATTCCCGCTGGGGCGATGCAGACGGATCGCCTCGGACAACGATGGGCCCACCGCCTTAACCGAACGGGACTTCCAGTCTCGAGAATCGCTGGCCGCTCGAGCACGGTGAGCAGTCAGAATCTTGTCTAGATACGTTGGCACCATGGCCTTAGCGTACCGGCGAATCAGGCGAAATAGGTAAGTTCCGCACCTAGTGCTGACAGTCCAGAGGTGTCGAAACTCCGATGAGTCACTCCGCGCCAATGCGTCGTACCATCGTGCGAAAAGAGCGAAGAGACGCCCTGTGGCCCTTCGGGACCCACATTCTTCAAGAGGGTTGATACCGACTCAGCGTCGCCGCCGAACCCGGCGATGAAACGCCAGGGCATCGTCGCTCCTCGCGCATCGGCGCGGCCCACCAATTCCTGGCCGGTGAAGCAGCCCTTGGTGAAGGAGACAGTCTCGTCAACAACCTGCTGCCCATAGCTGTGTGGCGGTAATCCGAGGGCCCATTCGAATGCCGATGGCCACGCATTCTCCACAAGAGACCATAAGTCAAGCGGCGGTTTAGTGTCACCTACAACCTCGAATGACACATCAACTCGCAGGACGAAACGTTTCATTCTCACCAGCATCTCGTCGGCGAGAGAATCCGGCGCCACTAGGTCAATGTAGTTATTGTGAACTGAAATTTCTAAGTCTGAAAGCACCTCGCCGCTGGGCCGCAAGAGGAGGGACCGCCGTTGCCCTTCGGCTATGTCTTGCGTCAACTGTCCTTGAAGATAACTCAGGCGATCCACGCCGTGTACGCGGATTAATCGCCACTGGAGCGTCTCGAGCTGATTCATCGCTGAGCGCCGCCTACAGCTCGCAAAATTGCTTCCGCTTTCGCCAAGCACTCTTCGTCTTCGGCCTGGGGGTCTGAGTCCCAAACGATTCCCGCACCGGTCTGCACGGAACCATTTCCATCTGAACCAATGACGAGGGTACGAATCAAAATTGCGGCATCAAAATTACCCCGCGAATCGAAGTAGCCCACAGCTCCGCCATACAGTCCACGCTGCTGCGGCTCCATCTCCGTAATCAGCTCCATGGCACGCACCTTGGGAGCACCCGACAGAGTCCCGGCTGGAAAGGTAGCGCGCAGCACATCAACAGGGTCGATGTCATCTCGCAATTCACCAGACACCTCAGAGGTGAGATGCATTATGTGGCTGTACGTCTCAACGGTCATCAATTCATCGACACGTACGGTTCCGTACTTCGAGACGCGGCCGATGTCATTTCGCCCTAGGTCCACCAGCATGACGTGTTCAGCAATCTCTTTAGGGTCCTCCTGTAGCGAAGCAGCTCGAAGAGCGTTTTCGATTTCATTGGCTCCTCGTGGACGTGAACCAGCGATTGGGCGAGTAGTCACACGACCATCCCTCACATGGACTAGAGCCTCGGGTGACGAGCCAACAATAGTCAAGGGCTCCCCGATGGCACCTTGGGACTGCACGAAATAGAGATAGCTCGATGGATTCACTTGCCGCAAAACCCGATAGACCTCGAAGGGATCGTCGATAACACCGAGATCGAAACGTTGCGACAGAACGATCTGGAAAACCTCACCAGCAGCAATTTGCTCCTTAGCTTCTCTCACCATGTTCTGGAATGCCTCAGACGACACGGTTCGCGTGTAGGCCGCAATAGGTAGCGATGACCGGTCTCGATGTAATCGCAGATATTGCTCGGTTGGCTCTGAAAGAGTTTGGAGCATTCCTTCAAAACGAGAGATGTACGAATCAAAATCGGTGGTCTCGCGAGAGTCGGCGTTGATGATGATTGTGATCGTCTGGCGCCAATGATCAAACACCAGCATCTCCCCAACGGCCATCAGCAAGGCGTCGGGGTGTGAGGGGCAAGGAGTTTTACGAACAGGTAGCTGCTCAACGGCCCGTACGGAGTCCCAGCCAAATACTCCGACCACGCCTGAGACAAAAGGAATATGTGAAGTTGATACACCGATGGTTGTAGCCACAGTGTGGGATTTCAAATAGTCGCTTGATCGTTGAAAGGGATCTTCAGTCACATCATCGGCAAGTAATCCCCGTGATGCCGCGTGGCACTCATCTTGGTAGGCGAAGCCAATTGCCTGAAGGCCGACGAATGAAAATCTTCCAAATCGCTGACCTTCTTCGACAGACTCCAGGAGAAACTTCTCAGATACGTCGCCAAACCGCTCGAAGGCGCTCACTGGCGTGAGGCTGTCTGAGTGAATTTCAATGGCAATCGGAACAATGTCGTGCGTAAGCCGCTCCAAATAAAACTGAGCCTCCAGCGGGCCGAGCTGAGGGCGTACTGAGGGAATCATCAGAGATACATACCCGTCTCTTGGGCATGATCGTCCTTTATAACTACGTGTAAGTCACGTTCACGAAGCAATATGAAATCCTCGCCTTCGATATCAATCTCGTAATGCTCTTCTGAGCCGAAAAGAACACGATCACCTATGCGAACGCTTCGCACGTGAGGACCCACGGCCCTGACCTTGGCCCACACCAACCGTTTGGCCACTTGAGCGGTCGCGGGAATCAAAATACCTGCGCGACTGCGCCGTTCACCATCATCGTCAGCCGCCACCAGCACACGATCGAAGAGCACCGAAATCTTGCTGAGGGCTGTTGTCTCGGTTGTCACGCCCTAACGCTACTAGCGCCCTATGCACCAGATTGCTCGCTGTGCACACCAAACTAGTCAGGTGACCCTTCACCATGAAATCGACACCCTTACATCTTCGATGACGGAAATGAGCCAAAGAATCTCAGCACTCGTGGAGGGTGGCAAGGATTTAACCGGAGACGTCTATGTGGAGCTCGTTGCCGTTGAGCGAACTGTCGGCACGCTGGTGCGCCGGCTAGAGCGTCTCGGTAACCGGCTCGCGTAGCCCGTAGATTGCAAACGTGAGAACCAACTGGCGATATACCGAAATCCTCAGACCAGACGAACGGCTCGCCATTCTCGGGATCTTTAACCAGCTCGACATATCACTCGGTCGTGAGGCTATCGACGAGAACAGGCGTCGCCTAGTGCAACACAATCTGCCCGGTCACTTTTGGGTCGAATGTAATGTTGACGTCCCTGTGGGGTTCGCCAACGTCGACCTCACCGCCCACCCGAGCGTTGAGATGGCCGGTGGAGGCTTCGACGAAGAGTTGTGCGAACTTATTGCGGAGGGACACTCCTCCTTTGATTGGTGGTTGCGTGACACCCACGACGAACATCAATCACCAAATCAGGTCAGAGCACTCCGGTACATGGAGAGCGACGATGTTCATCAACATCTCGATTTGCTAGCACTGGAGGTTCGTAGTTTTCAACCGGAGTTCGACGCTGAACGATGGCTTGTTCAGAACAATGCAGCATTTGCGAGCCACCCTCAACAAGGAACTTGGGACCTAGAAACGTTGCGTTTTCGCATAACTGAACCGTGGTTTGACCCGTCGGGCTTTCTCCTGCTCTTCGAGGGACAGGAGCTCGTGGCCTCCTGTTGGACTAAGATTCACGAATTCAACACGGTCCGCACGGGGGAAATATATGTGATTTCCGTGCATCCCAGCCATCAGGGGAAGGGTCTGGGCACTGCCGCGCTTCGAGTGGGGTTGCAATCTCTCCACTCACGCGGTGTTCATCGCGCCTCGCTGTACGTTGATGACTCGAACGAAGCAGCAATCGCCATGTACAAGAATCACGGTTTTCGGACAGTTCGGATGGACCGAGTACTGCGAATCACTCGCTAACCAACGAGGTGGCCAACGAGGTAGGTCACACCGGCAGCGAATCCCGAAATCAAGAGGAACCGGGAGGCTGAGCGAATCACACCGCGGCCAGTGAGGGAGCCGATACCCCCACCCAAAAGAACTGCAGAAGCGGCCCCGAGTCCCAAGGAGATGCCAATGGGCTTCCCACTATCCGTAACGAGCCAGGGAACAAGTGGAATGAGGGCCCCAAAGGCGAAGGCCACCAGAGAGCCAGCGGCTGCACGCCACGGCGAACCGACCGACGATGGATCGATGCCAAGCTCTTCACGCGTATGAGTCAAGAGGGCCAACTCCGGGTCCTTCATCAGTTCATCAGCCAACTTTCCGGCCAAAGCTGGATCTACGCCTCGAGACTCGAATAGCTCAACGAGCTCTAATCGCTCCTCGACTGGCGACTCTGCCAAACTATTACGTTCAATTTCAATCTCTCGTTCGAATAGTTCCTTTTGCGCACGCATCGACAAATATTCACCACTCGCCATGGAGAAACCACCGGCTACGAGGCCGGCAATACCAGCTAGACGGATCGCGTGATGGTTGGCAGAGCTAGAACCGGTGATACCAAGCATAAGTGACACATTGGTCACCAAGCCATCGGCCATCCCAAAGATTGAGGCGCGAGCCCATCCATCCGATAACTGGCGGTGTTCTTCTACATGTTTCTCAACCATATATTGAGGCTACCCGAGCAACTCTTTCCAAGACCGGTAGAGTGCTACGAAGGAGGTAGTGATGGCTACGCAGGTAGAGAGTATGGACGCCTTTAAGGCACTAGTTGGGACTCATCTGGGTTATTCCGACTACATTACGGTAACTCAAGAACAGGTCAATTTGTTCGCGGATGCCACCGGAGACCATCAGTGGATTCACGTTGACCCCGAACGTGCCAAGTCCAGCCCATTCGGAGGGCCAATCGCCCACGGCTACCTCACCCTCTCGCTTATTCCAGTACTGATGGGTCAAGTTGTCCGCGTTGACGGAGTCACGATGGGCGTTAACTACGGAACTAACAAGGTGCGATTTCCAGCGCCGGTTCGCGTTGGTTCGGAAATTCGTCTCGGCGCTTCGGTGGCTCTCGTTGAGGAGATTGCTGGAGGCATCCAAGTAGCCCTCGACGTCACTATCGAGGTCAAAGACGCTCCGAAGCCTTCGTGCGTAGCGCAAGTTGTCTTTCGCTACTACGAGTAATAGTGGCCCGATTCGATCTTCCCGAGGGCGAGGCGAAGACCAAGACGGTTCGACGCATGTTCGATGCCATCGCACCTCGGTACGAGCTGGTAAATCACATAATCACCTTTGGACTCGACCGGCGGTGGCGCAAGCGAGCGCTACGTGATGCCGCATTACCAACAGGGAGCACGATTCTCGATGTCGCGGCGGGCACTGGTGACTTCTGTCGTGAGGCGACTAAGGCTGGTCTCATCCCATACGCCACTGATCTCAGTTTTGGCATGATGGACGCAGGTGGAGATTTCGCGCCACGCACACAAGCCGATGCTGCGAACTTGCCGTTTGTCGACGGTGCCTTCGACGGTCTGACTTGCGGATATGCCCTCCGTAATTTCACAGACCTCCGCGAATCGATACGCGAGATGGGTCGAGTCGTTCGTCCTGGAGGTCGGCTTGTCTTTCTCGAAGTGGCCGTGCCGAAGGGTGGGCTCTGGAAGTTTGGTTTCACCATTTGGTTCCGAGGCGTAGTTCCTGTAATCGGAGGACTGATCGCCGATCGGGCCGCGTACGGCTACTTACCAAAGTCAACGGCCTATCTTCCTTCCACTAACGACATCATCCAAATGATGCGTGACGGTGGCATGTCAACCGTAAACCACCGCCTGATTCTTGGGGGTCTCTCACAACAGTTCACTGCCACGAAAGCACTATGAGAATCAACGCCGCCCGAGTCTCGGAAGAATTCGCCAAACGAGCAGTCGAGCAGTCCACGCAAAACGGCTGGCTCGTAAGAGATGGTGCCTCGCTTCGCTGTGGCTTCGGAGAGCCCCTGGCAACTCAACGATTCGACGGACTCGCGGCACTGCCGGCGGCAATGGATATCTTCCTAGGAATCGAAACTTCGGACACCAATTTTTTAACGGCCTTCGCCAGTGTCCCCTTCAATCGCAATGATGCGTTCGAAGTCGTAGTTCCAAGATTCCAACTCATCACTGATAACAACGACGACTATTGGTTTTTAGCTCCCGAGAATGAGAAGTGGGACGACACCAATGATAATGTCCGCCCCTCTCTTTTCTCGAAGCAGGTTAGCTTCCTCTACTCGCCTTCCCCAGACCGCTACGCCGCCTCTGTGGCTGAAGCAGTAGAGAGACTGCGCGAAGGAAAACTCCAGAAGGTCGTTCTTGCCCGAAGTTGCCAGGGTGAACTGTCTGCGGACATCAACACCTCGGCTATTGCATTCCGGCTGCATCATCTAGAGCCAACCTGCACTATTTACGCCATGCCGACTCCTGACGGGCGGCGATTCACTGGAGCGAGCCCCGAGCTATTGGTATCCAAAAATGATAGAACAGTGCGATGCCATCCGCTCGCTGGAACCATCAGTATCGAAGGAATGGCAGATACAACGGCATACACCAAATGGTTGCGCGGATCGCCGAAGAACCGAGCCGAACACCGAATCGTCGTCGACGAAATAGTCGTGCATCTCTCCGATTATTGCGAATCCGTCGTCGCTGACAGTGAACCATCAATTGTCCCACTCCGCTCGGTTGCCCACCTCGGAACTGATATCTCAGGTGTCGCGAAGAGCAATGTGACAATTCTCGATCTGGTGACGAGTCTCCATCCGACTCCGGCAGTGGGCGGACTCCCACGTGAAATGGCTGAAGACTTAATCGAGGAGCTCGAGCCCTTTCGCCGAGGCGCTTACGCCGGCGCAGTTGGCTGGGTGAACGCCGTTGGCGATGGAGCCTGGTGGGTTGCCATTCGCGGCATCCTGACGAAAGGTCCCCACTTTGAAGTTTGGGCTGGTGCGGGCATCGTCATGGATTCTGACCCAACTGCCGAGCGTGAAGAGACTAAATACAAGATCGATTCAGTACTTCATGCCATCGGACTCGGGACGCTTAACTAAGGCGCGGTCCGCCGAGGAGACGGGCTACGCCCCACTTGGTCACCATCCAAAGTGCCTCGGTCACAATTGCTCGTGACATTTTGGATTCGCCTTCGGTTCGATCGGTAAATGAGATCGGATGCTCAATAATTGATGCTCCACCACGCCGCGCTCTGTAGGTCATCTCGATTTGAAACCCATAACCATCGGCCTTGACATGGCTGTAATCGATCTTCTCGAGAGCACTCGATTGGTACACGCGGTAGCCAGCAGTGGAGTCAGCAACGCCGAGACCGAGCATCATGGAGGCGTAACGGTTGCCGCCCTTTGAAAGCAGGAGTCTGCTGGTAGACCACGAAGGAATTGAACCACCAGGAACATACCGAGATCCGATGACTACTTCATGATTCGCCGCGAGAGCCAGCATCTTTGGTAGTTCACGCGGGTCGTGTGAAAAGTCGCAGTCGATTTCCACAAAGACGTCGAAACCGCGCTTGAGACCCCATGCGAAACCAGCCCTATAGGCGCTCCCCAGGCCACTTTTGCCAGCGCGCTTGAGCACTTCTATGTTGCCTAACTCGAGTCCGACTTGCTCCGCCACATCGGCAGTGCCGTCAGGGCTTCCATCATCAACAACCAACAATTGCTCGTCTGGCAAGACGCCACGAATGGCCCGCAACATCCGCTCGATATTGTCGATTTCGTTGTAAGTGGGAAGCACCACTAATGCCCTCATTACGCTCAATCTAGTCGTAAGTGGCTGTGCCTGCTGGTCTCTTTGTGCAACGCTATAGGGAGTATGACAGAGGAAGCCACTCCAAAACGCCGATTCAGGATGCCCCGCCAGGTGCGGAGGGTATTGAGTCTGGGCGTTCTTATCTTCATCTTTGAGTATCTGGTAATCCCCCAGTTCGGAACGGCCAAAAAATCCCTCCACCTTCTGAATGAAGTCAATCCGGTGCTCCTGGTGCTTGCCGTCTTGGTCGAAGCGGCGGCCATTGCCTCTTACTCCGAACTAACCCGAGCCGTGTTTACGCCGCACGCGTTAAAGCGATTCGAGACAAACCGAATCAATCTCTCGACATTGGCCTTAAGTCATGTCCTTCCCGGTGGAACCGCTCCAGCTAGTGCGTTGTCTTACCGACTCTTCAGCGAAGCTGGCGTTCCAGCCTCCACCAATGCTTTTGGTCTCGCGGTCCAAGGCAGCGGTTCAGCGGTGGTCCTTAACATCATTTTCTGGATTGCATTGGTGATCTCAATTCCCCTGCGAGGCTTTAACCCCGCCTACGGTTTCGCCGCCCTGGCCGGCGTTTTTCTAATGTTGGCCTTTTTTGGAACGATTGCACTCTTAACTCGCGGTCAACACAAAGCCGATGCATGGCTCCGAGCCACCGTGGGTCGCTTACCAAGAGTTAAGCCCGAGACCATTTCTCGACTCCTCACGCACGTTGCCGAGCGCATCACGATGCTCACATCCAATCGGGCGATTCTTTGGACGTCTCTGGGCTGGGCTGCAGCTAACTGGCTACTTGACGCGACAAGTCTTTGGATATTCGTCTACGCATTTGGCTACCCCTTGTCGCCAATTGACCTACTAGTGGCGTTCGGTCTGGCCAATGTCTTAGCCGTCGTCCCAATCACACCAGCGGGTCTCGGCCTCATCGAGTTCATCCTGATCCCAGCAATTGTTGGATTTGGTGTTCCACATCAGCAAGCCACGCTTGCGGTGCTCGCATACCGATTCGTGAACTTCTGGCTGCCAATTCCCATTGGCGGTGCAGCGTACCTCTCGCTTGAATGGCGTCGAGGAAAGGCTCAACCGCTTAGCGGTTGACCTCTAACGCCCTTTGCCGTAGTTCAGCGTGTACCGACCTGTGATCGACGGAGACGACCCGGCGCCAACGGCGATCGGACCCGAGCAACCAAGAGTTCTCATCGTCAGCCAACGTGCGCTCTATGGCATCCACAATGGGTTCCCTGAGCAACATGTCTTCAATCGGCACTAAGACCTCTATGCGCCGCTCGAGGTTCCGCTCCATCAGGTCGGCAGAACCCATCAGGAGTACAGAACTTGAGGCCCTGGGGTCTCCAAAAATAAATACCCGGGAGTGTTCGAGAAATTCACCTACCACACTCTTGATGGCAATATTCTCCGACAGACCGACGACACCTGGACGTAGGGAGCACAACGTGCGAACAATGAGACGAACCTGTACGCCCGCTGCATTTGCCCGGTAGAGGGAATCGATCACTGTTGGATCGGTTAATCCGTTTACCTTGATTGTGATGGAACCAGATTCCCCTAGTGACGTTTGCTCATCAATCAATCCAATAATCGTGGATTTCGCCGCGACCGGGGAGACCACCAACTTGCGGTACGGAACATGGTGCGAGAAGCCCGTCAGAAAGTTGAAAAGTTCACCGATGTCGTGCGTAATGGCCTCATCGTCCGTTAACAGGCTGAAGTCTTCGTAAATTCGTGCCGTTTTAGAATTGTAATTTCCAGTACCAACGTGGGCGTATCGTCGAATCTCGCCATCCTCACGCCGGAGCACCAGAGCGGTCTTTGAGTGCGTCTTGAGCCCCATGACGCCGTACACCACGTGCACTCCGGCGTCTTCTAGACTCTTGGCCCACTGAATATTGGCCGCTTCGTCAAATCGTGCCTTCAACTCTACAAGCGCTACCACCTGTTTGCCTGAACCTGCCGCGCGGATCAGTGAAGCGACAATGGGAGAATCTCCGCTTGTTCGATACAGGGTCTGTTTAATCCCAACGACATCGGGATCACCAGCGGCTTGCTCTATGAACCCCTCGATTGAATCGGCAAAAGATTCGTACGGATGATGTAGCAGCAAATTTCCTTCGCGGATGACCTCAAAGATATTCCGCACTTCACCGTCGCTCACCAATCTACGAGGAGTGACCGGAGACCATCGTGCGAGTTGCAAATCGGGGCGTCGAAGGCTGCATAGCTGCCAGAGATCACCAAGACCTAGGGGCATGTCGGTTACGTAGACACGATCTGACTCCAGTTCGAGTTGCTCTACGAGCAGGGTAAGAAACTCAGGACTCATTGCTCTTTGAATTTCAACTCTCAAGGCTTTTCCGAACCGCCTACGACGAAGTTCCATCTCCACTGCTACCAGGAGATCGTCCGCTTCATCATCATCTAGCGTGAGGTCGGCATTGCGAGTGACACGAAAAAGGTCGGCGTGACCAATCTCCATACCCGGAAACAAAAAGTCGAGATTACCAATGATAATTTCCTCAATCATGCACCACTTTTGGTCACCAGAAAGTGGAATGAATCGCGGAAGAGAACTTGGTACCTTAATTCGTGCGGCTCGTTCTTCTCGAGTTACCGGGTCAGTAACTGAGACGGCAATATTGAGTGAGAGGTTCGAAATCTGAGGAAAAGGATGCACAGGGTCGACGGCGAGAGGTGTCAACACGGGGTGCACATTCTTTAAGAAATACTCTCGAAGTGAATTTTTGGAGTTAGCATCCAAAAAGGCGTAGGGGACAATGTCGATGCCCGCGGCTGCTAAATCTGGGAAAATACTTCCCATCACGATCGTTTCGAGACGGTCGGTGAGCGTTAGCACTCGTTCTCGAACGGCCCGGAACTGGTCCAGCGGGCGAAGTCCATCGAGCGAAGGCGTGGTAATTCCGGCGGCAATCTTGTCCTCGAGCGAGACCACACGCACCTGGAAGAATTCATCAAGCATTTCGGCATAAATCGCTACAAACTTGGTCCGTTCGAGCAGAGGAAGCGAGGCATCGTCGGCCAGATCGAGGAGTCGAGATGCGAACTCCAGGCGCGACAGCTCGCGACTCGAGAAGCGCTCGGCGCCAAAACTCTCACAACTCGTCATTATTCCGTACCCCACGTAGTGCTCCATTGGATTCTAGAAGGACGGTACGCTAAGCACCGTGACGTCCCTTCGAACTTCGCATGAACTTCTGGCTCCCGCCGATCAGACCAATCGCCGGGGTGAGCTGGGGCTTCTGCTGCTGGCTGATGTCTTGATTGGGGCCCTTTACGCACTTGCTTCCCTGGGTGCCAAAGGTCACATCCCTACAAATCTCATTTTCATCCTCGCCGCAATTATGGCAATGTCGGTCGGGGGCCACTTCGCCCTACGCGTCCTAGCGCCACGAGCCAATCAGTTGCTCCTACCCTTGGCCTCTTTGCTGAATGGCATCGGATACGTTGAAATTGCTCGATGGAATCCCATGAGGGCTCAGAATCAAGCGATTTGGTCCTTACTGGCCATGGGAGGCTTAATCGGAACGCTCTATTTCTTTAAACGAAGTCGCGATCTAGACCGTTATCGGTACATCACCTTGCTCACCGCCATTGTTCTCATGATTCTTCCGCTGATTCCCGGTATCGGTCTTTCCGTGAATGGAGCACGACTGTGGATTGGGATTGGCCCGTACACCTTCCAACCAATCGAGATCTCCAAGATTCTCTTGGCCCTCTTTTTCGCCTCTTACTTCGCGTCAAATAAGGAACTCCTCAGCAAGACAACCAAGATCATCGGAGGACGGGCATTCATTGATCCTCGAATTCTGTTTCCAATTGTTGTCACCTGGGGAATTGCGCTCATGGTACTAGGCGTTGAAAATGACATCGGGTTTGCATCTCTTCTATTCGCCCTCTTTCTTTCCCTACTATGGATTACCACCGGTCGCATTGGCTACGTCGTGACGGGTCTCGGACTTCTAGTCGCGGGAGGGTTTGTCGCATCGCAGCTCTTTTATCAAGTGAATCAGCGTGTGGCAGTGTGGTTGGACCCCTGGAATTCCCACTCTTACGAACACGGCGGTCGCCAAATTGTTCAGGGATTACTTTCCTTGTCAGCCGGTGGGCTTACAGGAACGGGTGTTGGCTTGGGTCAAGCCGGGCGCTGGGTCCCAGAAGTCACGACAGACATGATCTACACGGCAATTGGAGAAGAACTCGGACTCGTCGGGCTAGTCATCGTCTTGAGTGCCATCCTCTTAATTGTTGCGCAAGGGTTTTTCATCGCGCAGCGGAGCCAGAATGACTTTTCACGCCTGGTAGCAGTAGGGCTTTCCGCCATCATTGGATTTCAAGCTTTCTTCATCTGTGCCGGTATTTTGAGGGTGCTGCCTCTCACTGGAATCACCCTTCCATTTGTGGCATACGGCGGGAGTTCGCTCTTAGCGAATTACATCATCCTGGGACTCCTGCTGCGTATCTCTGATGAGAATCGTCGACAGGCAGGCGGTGGGTTCATTCGCCAAATGCAGAATGAGAATTAATAGTGCTCTTGCAGCACTGACTCGGCGCAAAGCACCGGCGCCGGCACAATTTGCCTTAACGCTATTGCGAGTCCGTCCGTCAACCGGCACGGAATAACTACCTGGCCTCGCGGCGACATCAAATCGAGCTCGGCGTAATAAACACCCAGCTCTTGTTTGATAATTCGGACCGCGATCACGTCTACATTGAGCCCCTGCAACGTGCTGACGAACAGCTCGTGAGTGCTGGGTCGAGGATTAGCCCGTCCTTCTAAGGCCATGGCGATCGCTTGAGCGTCAACTAGTGCGACCGCCACTCCCAGACTTCGGTACGGCCCTTCGGCCTCCTGCAGATTGATCTCTGGGTGAGGATCAGGAAGAAGATAAGTAACCGAAATAACGTTCATCACACGGAACGTTTCATGCTCCTCGATGACAACGATTGGTTCATCGGAGCTGTTTTCAGTGATTGAGCTCTCATCAGTCATGGACTACACCCTAATTTCCTCGGCGTCGCGATACAGAAAGCACCATACCAATAGCGCCAGAAAACACCAAGGCGGCCGTTCCGCCGTAGCTGACCAACGGGAGAGGAATACCCGTCACCGGCACCATTCCCATCGTCATACCAATATTCTGGAAGCAACTGAAAGAAAAGAAAACGAATATCCCCACGCAAATGAGCCGACCGAATTGCTCCTTGGCTTCCCTTGAGATAACGAATATTCGATAGGCTACGGTGGCGAGCAGTCCCAAGAAAACAAGGGAACCTATAAGGCCCAGCTGTTCACCAATCGCTGTAAAGATGAAGTCTGTTCGCTGCTCAGGCACGTAACCCAAAGTGGTCTGCAACCCATTAAAGAAACCCATACCTGTTAAGCCGCCAGCACCGATGGCATTCTTGGCATTAGAAACGTGATAGATCGCAGATGCCAATGCTGGATCACTCGAATTTTGATTCAGGAAGGCCGTCAGGCGGGAGAGTTGATACTTCTGAACGAAACCTCTCGCTACCGCCGCGACCGCTCCTACCGCTCCTGTTGCGCCCAATAGCACCAGGAACCGCGGTGGAACACCAGCAATAACAATCATCACGCCAACCGTCACAGCCACAATGATCGCCGTACCAAGATCCGGTTGGAGTGCAATGAATCCCATTGGCAAACCGGCCATCAATAAAATTCGAATCACATCTCGCTGAGCAAGCCCCCGTGGGCGACGGGCACTATAGGCCGATGCGGTCAATATGAGGGCTAGCACCATAAATTCACTCGGCTGAACTTGAAAGAACCCAACATTAAACCAACGCTGTGCTCCAAGCGCCGAGGACCCAAAGAAAATAACTCCAACGAGAGCGACGATGCTCGATAAGTACGCCGGCGTTGCAATCATCTCGAATCGCCGGTATTCAACACGAGAAACGATCCACATCACCACAAGACCGATGAAAACCCACATAGTTTGGCGTTTTAAGTAGTACGCAGGGTCATAGCCAGCATTCGTCAGAGGCACTTTGGTCGCCGAATAGATCATTAAATCACCAAAGAGGGCGAGAGTAACTATGGAAAAAAGAAGACCACGATCCACAGAACCAGAATTCGAATCATTCGTTGTGCGGGACAGCATGTTCATTACGCCACCGCATCTCGTAATACCGAGATTGGAATGTCGGCACCAAACCACCAATCGAGCTGTGACTTGGCCTGCCAAACAAGCATCATCTTTCCATTGGCGACCCGAGTGGATTTCAACCGCTGCTCGGCCATCCAAGCCGTTTCGACTGGCTCGTATGACAAGTCGATAAACGCCGCTTGGCTCCCCGTTGCCACAGTTGGCAGGGCCGAGGAGTCTCCAGTCAGACTCACCGGCGTTGCATTAACGACCAAATCCGCCTCATAGGAACTCACGGAAACACCCCGTACTCGATCATCATCGCCAAATATCGAAAGCTGTCCACGATTAGTCCGAAGAAGAACTTCGATTCGGCCCACTCCTCGATGCAATAACGACGAAATAATGGAACGAGCGGCTCCCCCGGCACCAATCACCGTAACGCTTGCATCGCGTACATCTACGTCCAGTTCGCTGGCGATTGCTCGACAAAAACCTTCACCATCAACGTTGCGACCCACGATGCGCGCATCGACGATCCGGACCGAATTAACGGCACCAACTTGTCGAGCAATTTCATCGACCTCATCGCAAAGCCGATACATGCGATCTTTTAGGGGAAACGTCACTGAAAGCGCATCAAAGCCGTGCACGATTGAACTCAGCCGATCTAGATGGGTTCCGTCTTCATCAATTGTGGCACTCTCGCCACTTATCTCCAAATGGTTCAGGGCGGCCATGTGTAGTCGAGGTGACAAGGAGTGCCCCACCGGAGAGCCAATGACGCCGCATCTAAACATCACAGACCCCTACTTCTCGCAAGCTCGATGTTGGCGAGGTGTTCTTTATAGGTAACAGCAAACGCCTCAGTTCCGGATTGATCAACAACCACAAAGTAAAGCCACTTACCGGCGGGTGGATCGATGATTGAATGCAGAGCTATAGCCCCTACCTGGCAAATCGGTGTGGGAGTAAGACCTGGATGCAAATACGTGTTGTAAGGCGTGTCGATTTTCAAGATTGACGGGGTTACCTTGCCTCCATCTTTTTGAAGAGAATAGAGAACCGTAGCATCCATTTGTAGGCCGCCACCCCGCGTTAAACGGTTCAAGATAACCCTTCCAACCTGGGGCATATTCTTCTCGTAGAAACCCTCTTTTTCGATAATCGAGGCAGCCGTGATCAGCTCGTAGGCACTCAGACCGTGAAGCCTCGTCGTAGGGGTAAGACCGGCTTGGCGGAGTTGGTTCACGAACCGCTCCTTCATGTGTTTCACTAACAAATACGGCGTTTCATTTGGGCCCACTATGTAGGCGCCCGTGCCGAGCAGCCCTTCGAGGCTGGATGCCCCAAAAGCATTCTGGGCTGATTCGTCGCGAATGACGGACTGGAATGTACTCGTATACGCGGCGTCTTTTATTGTGGCCAGTTGAAGGGCCGTTTGTCGGATAGTCATCCCTGGCGAGATGTACAAGACATGGGCATTAGGACCACCACTCAGTGCTTTTCGAATAGCGCCGTGAGAAGAATTCTGTCGAACGACGTAGATGCCTGGGCGAATAATTGGAGCACCAAAAATGGCTAAATCGAGTTTGAAAGACAGCGTCGAGCTCAAGACGTGATGCACCGCTAAATCGTCAGCTACTTCAGAGAGAGACTCGCCTGATACAACCTTTATGAAAGTCGGTGTCCCCTGGGAACTCAATGGGTACACCGACCATGCCAGCCGACCGAGGAAAAGAGCCCCCGCGGCGAGCAGCGTCAACGCAATCAGTCGTCTACGCCTGTGCATCCAGAACCCCTTGCAGCAGAACAACCGCAGCTGCACTATCAATATCCCTTCGCTGAGCCCTCTGGCTCTTGCCAGCAGAAGCCATCTGCTTAGCTGCACTGGCAGTAGTCAATCTTTCGTCGACGACGACGAATTCAATATCTGGCATTGCAATACGCAGTTCTTCGAGAAACTCTGCCGCCATGACCGTGCTGGAAGTTTCTCGACCGCTAAGTGCTACCGGCTTACCGACAACAATCTCGTGCACTTCCTCATCCTCTACAAGAAGCTTCAATATGGTGACCCAGTCTCCCTCACGAAGGATGCATTCACGTGGAAATGCCATTGATCGCCCACTGTTAGACACGGCGACACCGATACGACGAGTACCGGGATCGAGGGCCATAAGGCGCGTCATAACTAACCCCCGAGCAGTTCTTTGGCCTTTACTAGAGCCCCTTCAATTCCATCGAGATTTTTGCCGCCAGCAGTCGCGAGTTCCGTGGACCCACCACCGCCGCCGCCCACGATGGCTCCAATCTCCTTAACCACACTCTTGGCATCAATTGACCCATCAGTAGCCACGGCCACCGCCACTTTCCCGTCGCCTGCATCTCCTACTAGTAGGAGATATTTGGTTCCGCGCTGGCGCAAGTCCTGCGCCAAAGTTCGCAACTCATCTACCGATACTCCATCTATGCGGGCAACCAAAACCCCAGCGTTGACTGAATCCATCAATGTTGTTGCGTACGTGGCGAGCGATGCTTGGCGGAGGCCAGCGAAAGTCTTCTCTGTATCACGCTGCTTCTCAATCAGGCGTTCCAGCGATGGCACCACCTCGTCTTGGCTCGTTTTTAGAGTCGCCGCAATACTGGCTAGAACTAACTCCATCTCGCGAGATCGGCGCAATGCGCCAAGGCCTGTCACAGCCTCAAGTCGGCGGGTATTCGATCCAATAGAGGCTTCAGACACAACCTGTATTTGTCCAATGTCTCCGAGCCGCTGCACGTGCGTACCGCCGCAGAACTCGAGAGAATTCGCTCCAGCTCGCACCACTCGCACCCGATCTCCGTACTTGTCACCGAAGAAAGCGACTGCACCCATGGCTTCGGCTTCCTGACGGGAGGCTTCAACGGTATCCACGGATTCATTAACGACCACATCACCGTTGACCATGGTCAAGACCGAATCAATCTCTTCTGCGCCCAAACCACTCGTGTGGGCGAAGTCGAAACGAAGTCGATCAGGCTCGACGAGTGATCCCTGCTGGCGGACGTGGTCGCCTAGCACCGTGCGCAATGCAGAATGGAGCAGATGCGTCGCCGTATGGTTACGACGAACAGCATCACGGCGGAGCCCATCAATAGTGGCGACAGCAACCTGACCGGGCAAAATCTCCCCAGTTAGTTGGCCCCTATGGGATATCAAGCCTCCGAGAACACTTTGAGTATCAGCGACCATAATGCGACCCGTCTCGGTCACAATGGTTCCGGTATCGCCGACCTGGCCACCGGACTCCGCATAGAACGGCGTTGTGTCAAGAAAGACTTCGACGGAACCATCGGCGGCTGTCATTGAACCAAGGACTGTGGATTCAATGCTGTAGCGAGCGGTATCGCGACCAATAAACGTCGTCACACCACTGGTGTCAATGATCTCACGGTAGACGGAGTCATCACCAACGGTTTTGGCCTTGGCTGCCGCTCGTGCGCGAGCCCGCTGTTCACCCATCGCAACATCAAACGCCGCACGATTTACTGCAAGCCCACGCTCTTCAACAACCTCAGAGGTCAGCTCCAGAGGAAATCCGTGGGTGTCGTGCAGCTTGAACGCAACATCTCCAGGGAACACCGTAGATTTCGCACCAACCACTCTGTTCGCTTCTTCAGTAAGGAGAGACAGTCCTGCACGCAATGTCCGGGCGAAGCCGTCTTCTTCACGTTGAAGAATTGAAGTGATGAGAGACTGGTCTGCTACGAGCGATGGGTAGGCGTCAGCCATCTTCGTAATGGTCGCCGTCACAAGAGACTCCGTCACCGCTCGATCAGAACCTTCTCGCCGTGCGGCCAAAATCGCCCGTCGGATAATGCGACGAAGCACGTAGCCCCGGCCCTCATTGGAAGGCAGCACACCGTCGGACACCAACATTGTCATCGCACGGCCATGTTCCGCGATACGACGAATGGCGATGTCAGTGGTTTCGTCTTTGCCGTAGGCCTTGCCGACGATTGATTGAGCAGTCTCCATCAGCGGCACGAAAAGATCAGTGGCAAAAACCGAGTCTTCGTTATTGCGAATAGACAGCACCCGTTCGAATCCGGCACCCGTGTCAATATTCTTCCTCGGCAAGTCCAACAGGGTGTTGTCGCTGCCACGGTTGTACTGCATGAACACCAGATTCCAGAACTCTACGAAGCGGTCTCCGTCACCTTGTGCGGGACCTCCGTCAGACCCGTATTTGGGACCTTTGTCAAAGTAGATCTCAGAACAAGGCCCGCAGGGCCCGACATCACCCATCGCCCAGAAATTATCCTCTTCGAGCCGTTGAATCCGATCAGGGCGAATACCAGCAACGGATTGCCAGATGTCACTGGCGTCGTTATCCGACACATGAACGGTCACCCAGAGCTGTTCGGGATCGAATCCGAAACCCTCCGTGATAAGTCCCCAGGCGAATTCAATGGCCTCTTGCTTGAAGTAGTCACCGAAGCTAAAGTTACCCATCATTTCGAAGAATGTGAGGTGGCGCTTGGTCGTGCCAATCTGGTCAATATCTGGGGCCCGGAAGCACTTTTGAATCGACGCAGCCCTTGAAAACGCTGGGCTCTCGTCGCCGACGAAGTAGGGCTTGAATGGCACCATTCCGGCGATTGTGAAGAGGAGCTCCGGGTCGTGCGGAATCAAACTAGCGGAGGGCACAATGGCATGGCCGTTTTCTTCAAAATATGTTAGAAATCGACGTCGTAATTCAGCGGCTTCCACAGTCTCACTCTACCGGCGGACCTTGGATTCCTTCTTGTATGGCGCGCCAATTCTCGACGAGTCGTGACTCGCCTGGCTGGGCCGAAGGCTCAAAAAAGCCCCCAGCGATGCCTTCTGGCAGATAACGCTGCTCCACCCAGTTACCGGGGAAGTCGTGAGGATAAGCGTACCCGACCCCATGGCCGACATCTGACGCACCTCGGTAGTGGCCATCACGTAGGTGGGCCGGCACTCCAGTCGACGCGCCGGCGTGAATCGCTGAAGTGACAGCACCTAACGCTGAAGTAACTGAATTGCTCTTCGGGCTGAGCGCCAAGCGGATAGTGGCATGTGCGAGGGTCAGCCGAGCTTCTGGAAGGCCGACAAATTCAACGGCACGAGCCGCTGCCTCGGCGGTGAGCAGGGCATTGCCATCTGCAATGCCAATGTCCTCACTAGCCAAAATAACTAAACGTCTCGCGATGAAACGAGCTGACTCGCCCGACTCCAACAACACCACCAGCCAAAAAAGTGCGGCATCCGGATCGCTGCCACGAATCGACTTGATGAAGGCGCTGACCTGGTCATAATGCGAGTCTTGGGACTGATGGATGATGCGTCCGTCACGGGCTGCGCCAATATCGGTAAGGGTCACAACGCTTTCATGGTTAGACGCCAACACCAGCGCGACATCCAAAGTGGTAAGAACACCTCGGCCGTCACCTTCAGCCGAATGCACCAAGACGTCAAGTGCATCGCTTTCGATTGTCGCTCCTCGGGCGGCTAAGCCTCTCTCCACTAGAAGGGTGAGGCTCTCCCGCGTGTGTGGCTTGAGCCTCCAGAGTGTGGTGCGGCTTAGTAGAGCTGCGTTCACTTCAAAGTAGGGGTTTTCAGTCGTGGCACCAATCAGGACCACCTCACCACTCTCGGTAACTGGCAGCAACAGATCTTGCTGTGACTTGTTGAATCGATGGACCTCGTCGATGAAAAGACAGGTGCGTGCTCCAAGTTCGGCTAGACGTTGCCGAGACAGTTCAAGGACATCTCGCACGTCCTTCACGCCGCTCGAAACAGCGGAGAGAGTTACGAAGTGCAGTCCAGCGGCCTCCGCCACTAAGCGGGCCAGTGTCGTCTTGCCTGTTCCCGCTGGTCCCCAGAGGATTAATGACTTAAGGGATTGACTCTCTGCTAACAGTCGCAATGGAGCGCCAGTGCCCACCAGATGATCTTGACCGACTACATCATCGAGTGAACGCGGACGTAACGATTCGGCTAGTGGTGCAATATGGCGCAACCGTTCCTCGAAACCAGCATCAAAGAGTGACGTGGCTACACCTTTGGTGCGATGCGAATACGAAGATCACGAACCTGACGTTCCGTAATTTCCTTGGGGGCACCGGTCATCAAGTCTGTGCCGGACTGGGTCTTCGGGAATGCGATGACCTCACGGATGTTCTCTTCGCCGGCAAAGATGGCAACGAGTCGGTCAATGCCCACCGCAAAACCAGCGTGGGGTGGTGCTCCGTAACGGAAAGCGCCGAGTAGAAAGCCAAATCGGTTCTCTGCCTCTTCGTCACTTATCCCGAGTGCCGTAAAAACACGTGACTGTACATCGGCACGGTGAATTCTCACCGAACCACTACCTAGCTCCCACCCGTTAAGAACGAGGTCATAAGCCTGAGCGCGAACCGAAAGTGGGTCACTTTCGAGAAGGTGCAGATCATCAAGGTTGGGCATTGTGAACGGGTGATGTGCGGAGATGGGATTGCCCTCTTCGTCGAGACCTTCGAACATAGGAAAGTCCGTAACCCAGACGTACCGGTGGGGACCCTGCGATACCGGGGGGGAACCGAGATCTGCCCGAAGGGTACCAAGTATTTTGCAGGCGGCGGCGTACTCGTCTGCCACCACCAAGATCAGGTCCCCTGCTTCGGCGCCGTCGACCTCTCTAATGGCCGCTCGTTCGATGTCACCGAGGAAGCGGTCCAGCGGTGAGTCGAGACCCTCTTCAGTGATCCGGAACCAGGCCAGACCTTTCGCCCCGAGCGCCTTGGCACGTTCGGTCAATGCGTCAAGCTTGGAGCGCGTGAAAGTCGCCCCTCCGCTCACCCGGATGGCCTTCACGGTAGGAGCGCCAAACGCCTTTACTTCAGTACCTTCAAAGACGTCAGATAAATCTTGGAGGGTCATGCCGAAACGAAGGTCGGGCTTGTCGGAACCATAACGATCTAGCGCTTCAGCCCACGTCATGGTGTCGATTGTGCTGGGTCGTTCACCAGTGGCCGCTTCGGCACCATCGAGCACTGCCTGTGAGACGAATTCCATGATGTCGAGCTGCGTTACAAAGCTTGCCTCGAGGTCGAGCTGCGTGAATTCAAACTGACGATCCGCACGGAGATCTTCGTCACGCAAACATCGAGCAATCTGGTAATAGCGATCAAAGCCACCCACCATCAGGAGTTGTTTCGCGATCTGCGGACTCTGGGGAAGAACATAGAAGTCGCCTGGGTGAAGGCGAGAAGGCACGACGAACTCTCGTGCACCTTCTGGGGTCGGTGCCCACAACAGCGGAGTCTCAACCTCACAGAAGCCTTGGCGTTCCATGGCGGCCCGCAGCGCCGAGTTCACTCGGGCCCGCAAGCGAAGATTCCTCTGCATCTGATCACGACGAATGTCGAGATAACGATGGCGTAATCGAACTTGTTCGTCGATACCCACACGATCATCGAGTTGGAATGGTGGCGGCTCCGCGGCTGCCAAAATCTCCACGATGCAATCGGTCAACTCGATTGCACCAGTATCAAGCTTGTCGTTAACCGTTCCCTCTGGTCGTGCCAATACGGTGCCGGTAACCCGCAAAACGTACTCGCTCCGGACATCGACCGAACCATCGACAACTACCTGAAGCAGACCTGAACGGTCTCGGAGATCCACGAAAGCGAGGTGGTCGCCGTGTTCGCGCCGCTTGGCGACCCACCCGCATACGGAGAGCGTGGTGCCAATGTCACTGGCTGAAACTGAGCCGCACATCCGGTCTCGGAGGCTCGTTGCTTCGTAGTTCGTCGTCATTAGTCCGTGCTCGTTTCAATTGCTTCGCGTACCGCGTCTACCAGCGCAGTTCGAGGAATCAGTTTCTGCCGATTGTCATCATTCGTTGCCCGTAGGTCTCTTATCGTAATAGTGCCAGCTTCGAGCTCCTGAGGACCTACCAGAATCGCCACTCGAGCGCCTGAACGATCGGCCGCCTTTAGCTGAGACTTCATTGAGCGGCCGTCATACGCGCGATCGACTGCGAGACCGCTACGCCGAAGAACGTCACAAATATGAAGAGCCTCTTGACCTCCGGTCGTATCCACCACAAAAACGTCAATGCTGGCGTCTCTTAAGGCTTCGAACTGCTCCGGATCCTCGGCCTGCAGGGCCAGAAGTAGTCGTTCGATACCAGTACCAAACCCCACGCCGGCCGTGGGGCTTCCACCCAACTCCTCGGCCAGCTGGTCGTACCGACCACCACCACCGACGGCATTTTGAGCACCGTCAAGTGCCTCAGAAACGAACTCGAACGTTGTGCGGGTGTAGTAGTCAAAACCACGGACTAACTTCACGTTGAGCTCCCACGGGACGCCAATTGCTGTCAATCCTTCAGTCACTTGCGTGAAGTGTTCCGCGCACTCACCGCAGAGAGCATCAGCAATAGAAGGGCCACTATCAATCACCGAACGGCATTCCCGCTTCTTGCAGTCAATAACGCGAAGCGGATTGCCAGACCAAGTCTTTTGGTGCTCGTCGCAAAGTTGTGTCTCCTGCGAAGACAAGTGGGAGCGCAGCGAGAAAACGAAGGCTCCCCGACACTCGGAATGCCCCATCGAATTCACCATAAGTCGGACCTGACAAAGTCCGAGTGCCTTGTAGAAGCGCCAGGCCAGCGCGACAACTTCGACATCAATCATCGGATCGTCGGTACCAAGCACCTCAACACCGAGTTGGTGGTGTTGTCGATATCGGCCGGCCTGTGGTCGCTCGTAACGGAAGGCAGGAGTTACGTACCATGCCTTCCAGGGTGTCGTCGGATGGTGCTGCACGAAGGCTCGCACGACTGACGCCGTGCCTTCGGGACGGAGCGCCAGCGTGCGTCCTCCACGATCTTCGAAAACGTACATCTCCTTGCGAGCAACATCGCTCTCTTCGCCAATACCGCGATTGAAGACGGCAGCATCCTCAAACATTGGAGTTATGACGAGGCCGAAGCCCCACTGGTGGGCCATTTCGCTAAATGTAACCACGAGACGTTCCCAGGCTCTTGAGGTGTCAGTGAGAACGTCGTGGGTTCCGGTAGGTGCAACGAGTTGCTTAGGTTGTTCGCTCACGAGGAGCCCTTTCTGCCTGGAAGATCTCGGAATGCCTCAAAGACACCGTCGACATTCTTAATTGCGATAATCAGTGTTGAGAGGTGTGAAGGGTCGGCAAACTCAACTTCGAATGTCATTTTCACAATGCGGTCCGTACCGGTAGTCGAACTGCTCGCCACGATATTAAGGTGGTATTCAGCGACCACTCGACTGACATCAAAGAGAAGTCGAATGCGGTCGAATGCGTGAATTTTGAGAGTCGCCCTGTAGATGCCGTGCGTTGATCCATCCCACGCCACATCGATCACGCGATCGCCGAGCCGTGAGGCGAGGGCGGCAGCATTGGAGCAGTCAGTGCGGTGGACCGAAACACCCCGCCCTTGGGTCACAAAGCCCATTATCGCGTCGCCTGGTACTGGCGAGCAGCATCGCGCGAGGTGAATCATGACATCGTCAAGTCCTTCGACATAGACACCAGCTGATCTGCGTGTATCTCGTCGAAGTTTCGACACCTTTGAGACCGACGTTGGCATCTGCTCGTCGTTGCCGCCAGTTAATTCCCGCTCAAGTCGTTGCGTAACGGACTGGGCAGAGAGGTGGTGCTCTCCAATGGCGACAAGCATGGCATCCAGGTCATCGAGGTTGAGTTGTTCAATGACACGAATCATGGCGTCCGACGAGATTGATGTTGCGATTGGCAGGCCGGCGCGACGGACGGCGCTAATCAATTCCTCCCGGCCATTCTCCATGGCATCTTCACGGCGTTCACGCTGAAACCACTGTCGAATCTTGCTCTTAGCGCGAGACGAGACCGCAATGGTGAGCCAGTCGCGACTAGGACTAGCGGTGTCGGATTTGTCGGTCACAATCTCTACAACGTCCGCCGACTTGAGTTCCGTTTCCAGAGGAACCAGTCGATTGTTCACCTTGGCCCCAATGCAACGATGGCCCACCTCTGTGTGGACCGCGTAGGCGAAGTCGATCGGCGTGGAGCCCTTCGTAATAGCGATTATTCGACCCTTGGGCGTATAGACATAAATCTCATCAGTGACTAGATCCAATTTGAGATTCTCGAGGAACGACACCGAGTCGTCACTCCCCTGTTCGACCTCCACCATTCGTTGCATCCAAGCTATTTCGTTTGGCGTTGGATTCTCCTTGTAGCGCCAGTGGGCCGCCACGCCATTTTCAGCGCGATAGTGCATTTCTCTCGTGCGAATCTGAATCTCCACCTCCTTGGCCTGCGGTCCTAGGACAGTCGTATGGAGCGACTGATATTGATTGAACTTGGGCGAGTTGATGTAGTCCTTGAAGCGGTTCTCCATCGGTCGCCAGAGAGCATGAATCGCACCGAGCGTCGACCAACACTCGTTCTCCTCGTCAACAATCACCCGCAAGCCGATGAGGTCGAAGATTGAGTCGAATTCCTTACCTTCAACCACCATCTTCTCGTAGATGCTCCAGAGGTGCTTATGGCGTCCCCGAACCTCGGCAGTAATACCAAAGAGCTGTAGTTTGTCGACCAGTTCCGTCATCACAACCTTGACATACTCCTCACGCCCGGGAGTACGAGCGGCCACCATCTGTTCGATTTCGGCATACTGGCGAGGCTCCAATGTAGCGAATGCCAAATCCTCAAGTTCAGACTTCACCCGCTGCACACCGAGACGGTGAGCAATTGGTGCATAGATATCGAGAGTCTCTTGCGCAATCAAGCGCTGTTTCTCAACGGGCATGACTGAGAGTGTCCTCATGTTGTGCAGTCGATCGGCCAACTTGATCATGATCACCCGAAGATCACGGGCCATTGCGACGAACATTTTGCGAATCGTGGCCGCCTGCTGCTCCTGCTTAGTGGCGAAGTTCAGACTGTCAAGTTTGGTCACACCCTCGACGATTGCGGCTACCTCGTCGTCGAACATCTCAGCGACCATCTCGGTAGTCACTGCCGTATCTTCGACGGCGTCGTGAAGCAGCGCCGCAGCAATCGTCTTAGAGTCCATGCCTAGTTCAGCGACAATGGCGGCGACTGCGATTGGGTGAGTTACATAGGGTTCACCCGTGCGACGAAGCTGGCCCTTATGGGCCTGCATGGCGAGCGCACAAGCTCGTTCGATCATCACGGTTTCCGCCCCTGGGAAGCGGGCGAGATACGCCTCTAGGACAGGTTCGAGCAGAGGCGCCAAGACCTCACCCTGAAGAGGGTTTTGGGCGATGCTGACCATGAAATCAGCCTACCGGTCGATTATCGACGTTTTTGCTTACGAGCCTTGGCCGTGATGGTCGCCTTAGAAGACGATGCGTCCTGGGACGACCCTCCCCCACCGGCCAGCTCGGCCGCAGATCGGGCAGACATCACGGTTCGGGCACCCTTCGCCGCCAAGCGATTACGAAGGTCAATCATCCGAGGTTCGCGCTCCTTAAGAATCGCCAGGAGCGGTGAAGCGATAAACAGCGACGAATAGGCACCGGCCATCAGACCGACGAAGAGAGCAAGACCATACTCACGGAGCGTTGTGGCGCCGAGCAATTCCGCTCCCACGAAGAGGACTGAAAGTACCGGCAAAATCGCCACCAACGACGTGTTAATCGAACGAGCCAACGTTTGATTCATCGACAGGTTGATCATTTCCGAATAGCTCATTGAGCCGTTGTTCAAAATGCCTTTGGTGTTATCGCGAACGCGGTCGAACACCACAACGGTGTCGTAGAGCGAATAACCCAGAATGGTCAGAAGAGCAATCACGGTGTCTGGGGTTACTTGAAACCCAAAAATTGAATAGATACCTATTGTGATGAGCAAGTCGTGCACCATAGCGACAAAGGCTGAAATTGCCATCTTGGGTTCAAATCGACCACTGATGTAGATGACTACGGCAACGAAAAATACGAGGAGCGCTATCAGGGCTCGATTAGTGACTGCGCCACCCCATGTGGGTCCCACCGTGGAGACGGAAACCTGATTGCCAGACTTATTGGCTATCTTTGCCAACGCGTCAGCGACCGCGTTCTCGACTCGTGTCAGATCGGTGCCAGTGAGCGCATTTAAATCGGCCTCAACGTGGACCGTTGAGCCGCCCAAGATAAACACGCTGGGCTGACTCACCCCAGCTGCTTCAACGGCCCTGGTGACTTCTGCAGTCGTAGTACTCGTCGCAATAACTTCCCACGCAGTACCACCCTTGAAGTCAATTCCAAGATTCAGGCCACGCAGAGCGATAGAGCAAATTCCCGCGATAATGACAATCACTGAAACGGCGAAGTAGATCTTCGTGCGCGAAACGAAATTGATGGTTGTAAGTCCGCGGTAGATACGAATGAACCCATTGGGCCACTTCTCGCTGGGAACCATCTCTTGGCTGTTAGACATGTTTTACCTCTGCACCAATACCGGCTGCCATCGAGAAATTCGAGGATGAATCCGAACTACGTCGGCCAAGCAGGGTGACTAGTGGTCGCGTGAAGTACCACGTCACAATGATGTCAAGCAGCGTCGAGAGACCCAAGAAGAAAGCGAATCCCCGAACAGCGCCAACGGCGATTAGATAGAGAAGACCGGCTGCCAGGAGGCTTACGAGGTCCGCAGCGAGAACGGTACGCCAAGCAGACTTGAAGCCACGATCGACCGAACTACGCATTGTGCGACCGGCTCGAGTTTCGTCTTTCAGACGTTCAAAATACACGATGAAGCTGTCGACGGTAATTCCGATAGACACAATTAAGCCCGTTACGCCGGCCAGGTCGAAACTCGGTGCCAACGCTGTTTTCCCTAGCGCCGAGATGATTGCGAACAGCGACGCGGCGCTAACACCGAGTCCGAGCACAATCACCAGGCCCAGGGCGCGGTAGTAAATGATGGTGTAGAGCAGCACAATGAGCAGACCGGCAAGACCGGCACCCAAACCAGCGACCAACGCAGAATGCCCCAGAGTGGGCGACACAGTCTGCGTAGTCAATGGCTCGAGTCGTACAGGCAAGGAACCGAACTGCATCGCGATGGCCAGGTTCTTCGCTGAACTTTCGGTGAAGGAGCCAGAAATCTGACCCGATCCGCCAAACGACTTTGGCGCAGTCTCGCCCGGTTGGATTATTGGTGCCGATTGAACTACTCCGTCAAGTTCAATCGCTACGAGGCCGTGGAAGTTGGCATAAGCAACCTGATCCCAAAGCGCGCTACCGGCGCTTGTGAGGTTGTAGCTGACAATCCACGCTCCGGCTTGATCTTGTTGAGCGATCGCATTCTTAAGCGACGTACCAGTCATCTGAGCTGGGCCAAGAATGTACCGCTCACCGGTATTACCCGTTGCAGGCAGGAGCACTGCCTTGCTTGCAAGGTCAGCCGACGAAGGAGTGGATGGGAAAGTCGAAAACGATGGATCCGGCTGAACTGGATTTATGGTGTAACCAGCCCCTGATTGAGGATTCGGACTTACGCCCAAGTTCGATGCTGCCATTGAATACTGGGGTCCACAAGGAGGCAAAGAGGCTCCCGTGAAAGGCTCCAGCTTGGCGGCAGTCGTAGTTTTACACAGCACGGGGCGAAAGAGTAGCTGCGCAGTTTGACCGATAGAGGCCAGTATCTCGCGTGCATTTGTCGCTCCGGGGACGCTGACTACTACATCTGTACCTTGCAGGTTCACCGACGCCCCAGAGACGCCGAGCCCGTTGACACGATTCGAGAGAATCTGTACAACTTGCAACATATCGGCCTTCGACGCTTGCGTGGTTGGCTTGTAGACGACCGAAAGGCCTCCGGCCAAATCCAGTCCAAGCTTGGGGGCCCAACCCAATACCAACGTGAGCGTCAACGATCCAAACGAGAGTAACAGTGTGGCGCAGAGAGCAATAATCAGCGAACGCTTTGACGCGGGACCTGATGCCACTACTGGCCCTCGGCCTCGGTGTTACCCGCGGGAGCAGACTCGACTATCCCTGCTGGTGGGTTGTACCGACCAGCGATCGCCCGCTTGATGAAACTCAGCTCGACACCACTGTCGGTGCGAACCGCAATCTTGTCGTCGTTGATGGCAACGACGGTGGCGATAAGTCCGCCAATGGTCTGGATCTCGTCGCCGACCTCGAAATTACGACTCTGAGTCATCTGCTCACGGCGCTTCTTGTTACGAGGGCGCATGTAGAACCAGTAGAAGGAGAAAAAAGCGCCCACCATGATCAATGTGACGAGCGGGTTGCCTTTTTGAGCGGCCTGAGTGGCTAAAACGAGCATTATGCCTCCGGTACTAAACGAGAAGACCTTAGCCGTTTCGCTGAATGGATTAGAGGAGGCTACCGCTGGGCCGCTTTAGCCCCATGTGCTCGTAGGCCGAGTCGGTTGCCACTCGACCACGTGGCGTGCGCGCGATAAGGCCTTCGCGAATCAGAAAGGGTTCGTAGGCCTCCTCAATCGTGTGGGGCTCTTCCCCGACGACCTGGGCGAGCGTCACCAGTCCGACAGGTCGACCATCACCGTGAGTGCAGAGATAGTTCAATAGGGAGCGGTCAACCTTGTCTAGTCCACGCAAATCAACTCCAAATGTCGTTAAGGCCCCTCGGGCAATTTCTCCAGTAATGACCGGGAATCCTTCTATCTGGGCCACGTCGCGCACGCGACGCAAGAGGCGATTAGCAATCCGGGGGGTACCCCGACTGCGCCGAGCAATTTCACCAGCACCTGTTGTTTCCACCTGATATTCCAGTAATGCTGCGGAGCGGGCCACAATAGAGGCGAGTTCGGCTTCGCCGTAAAGATCTAGCCGGCCAATAAATCCGAACCGGTCGCGCAATGGGGCAGCCACGAGACCAGTACGCGTCGTGGCGCCAACCAACGTAAATGCCGGCAACTCCAGTCGAATAGAACGAGCCGATGGCCCGCGACCTACAAGAACATCCAACCGACGATCCTCCATCGCCGGGTACAGCACCTCTTCAACCTGGCGTGGGAGGCGATGGATTTCGTCAATGAAGAGAACATCACCTTCCTGCAAGTCCGTCAAGATGGCTGCCAAATCACCAGGGCGCGTGAGTATCGGGCCCGATGTCAAACGCAAGCCAACACCCATCTCGCTCGCCACGATGCCAGCCAGCGAGGTCTTTCCCAGTCCTGGTGGCCCCGCAAAGAGCACGTGATCGGCGACTTGGTTTCTCTGCTTGGCGGCTGTCAGCATGATCCGAAGGTGTGCGATTAGATCTGTTTGACCAACGAACTCATCAATAATGCGGGGGCGTAAATCCACTTCTTCGCGCACTTCACTCGCAACCGGCTGTGGCTCAACCAATCGTGGGGTGGTATCCAGAGGAATTTCGCGTCGACTCATCGAGTACCCAACTGTCGAAGCGCCAGACGTAATGCTTGACCCTCGTCTGAGGGGATTTCGATTGCAGCGAGCGCTTCACGAATCTCGCCGACTCCATATCCAAGCGAGCGCAGGGCACTCTCGAGGTCCGCATGGGTCGATTTTGTGGGGAGATTCGCTCCATCTCGCTGCTCGAGTGAAGGTAGTTTGCCGGCGAGTTCGAGGACTAGACGGGCGGCCGTCTTTTTGCCGATACCGGGAATCGTCGAGATTGCGGTGACATCCTCGGCGTAGATAGCGGAGATGAGATTTGACACTGAGAACGTCGAGATTGCTCCAATCGCCGTGCTCGGGCCGACACCCGGTGTCGAAAGCAGTAGTCGAAACATTGATCGTTCATTTTCGTCGGCGAAGCCAAACAGTGTGATGGCATCTTCACGAACGCTGGTGTGTATAAAGAAAGTCACCTGATCGCCTGCTAGAGATTCGACCAGCATTCGTTGTGGCACGGTGACGTCGTAGCCCACGCCGCCGACGTTGACCGTCACGACTCCGTCTCGACGACTCACCACTTCACCTTGGATCCAACCGATCACTGGGGGACCACCTTCATTCGGGAACTTGTTCGAAGGTTCATGAGGTGACACATTGCCAGAGCCAAGGCGTCAGCGGCATCGGGAGGTTTGGGTACTTCTGCGAGACCGCAACGCTGTGCCACCATGGCCTGCACTTGAGCCTTGTCGGCATTACCAAAGCCGGTAACCGCCAACTTCACCTCCTGAGAGGTGTACTGCACTACCGGAATGCCCCGAATGCCGGCCAGCGCGATGGCGATGCCACTCGCCTGCGCCACAGAAATGGCGGTCTTCGCATTGCGCTGAAAAAACACCTTCTCAACAACGACTGCGTCCGGCTTTAAATCTTCAAAGAGTTCAACGAGGTCACGGTGGAGATCGGTGAGTCGGTTTTCTACGAGATCATGAGGATCGGTTTCGAGTACGCCGGCGGCTCGAGCCTCGAAGGATTCGCTCGCCGCGAGGTCGGACACGACAAGGCCAAAGCCACATCGGGTAAGACCAGGGTCGATTCCCACTACGAACATATGTTCGATAGTAGCCCGAATGGGCGTCCTAGTACAGGAATTCAGCCCTCGTAGGTAGCCAGAATGGCATCGGGGATATCGAAATTGGCGTAGACGTTCTGGACGTCGTCGAGGTCGTCTATGGCCTCCATGAGGCGGAGAATCTTTTTGGCGTCCGCCTCGTCGGATATTTCAATGAAATTCTGAGGAATCATGACTAGGTCTGAGCTCAGCACCTTGACCCCTGCGGCCTCTAGCGCTTCGCGCACAATGGCTGTTTCAGCAGCCTCAGTTGTGATGAGAAAATGCTCCCCATTACTCGTGAGATTCTCACCGCCAACTTCCATAACGGTCTCGAGCAGGGTGTCTTCATCAAGTGACCCTGGAACCTCGATGGAGCCCTTGCGATCAAACTGCCATGCGACGGCTCCCGGTTCGGCAATGGCTCCACCGTTCTTAGAGAAGACTGCACGTACTTCGGCACTCGTACGATTACGGTTATCAGTAAGCGATTCCACAAGGATGGCAATGCCGTTCGGACCATACCCCTCGTAAGTGATTGATTCGTACCGCACGCCATCGACGTCTCCGGAGGCACGCTTTACCGCTCGATCGATTGTGTCAATCGGAACCGATCCGTCACGAGCCTTTTGAAAGGCCGTCCGCAGTGCAGCGTTGGAGTTGGCGTCGGCACCACCTTCACGGACAGCGACTTCAACCTGGCGAATCAGCTTGGCGAATAGTTTGGCGCGGGCACGGTCCTGGGCGCCTTTACGGTGCTTCGTAGTGGCCCATTTTGAGTGGCCTGACATACAACCTCCTGCGTCTCACTGCTTGATTACTTTACAAGCGCAGGAGCTCCGAGATGTTTAGCCGTGGACGCCAATCTTTCGACGCAACAGTACGACACCGCCAAGGAGCAGGCCGATGATTCCACTACTCCACACCCACGTTGATGATCGTCCGCCGTTGTGGAAGACTACGTCGTCGGCCATGTGCGGTACTCCGGTCAGCAGGGTGCTCGTGGGACGTTTAGTGCTCGTGGGACGTTCAGTGCTCGAGGCATACGACACGGAACCACCACCGAGGGCTCCTCGCGAGTCGTACATAATCGAAACCGTGCGGATTGAATCCAGTGTCGGCAGAGCGCTGGGATTGTCTAGTAGCGGCAAGTCGCAGCTCAGCTTCGTACCTTCGACGCCCGTGCCATCGACGGAGCAGGTGTCACCGGAAGTAGCCAACACCACGTACGGTAGTTTTCCGTGGTCGCTGGCCAACTCAGACCAGGTCACAGTCCAACCCGTTCCGTCACCGTTGAGAACGATGGTGGCCGTAGTGATATCGACCGACAAAGTGGGGCCACCGGAGTGTTCAACTATCGGAGGGAAGCGACGAATACTCGCAATTTCAGGTGCAACCGAGGGGTCGGCGAGAAGCCCAACGTCACACGAAGCGACACCATCGACAGCGTCCGCCGCCTCGGCTGAACACATTGAGCCATCAGTTGTGTTTACAACGTAAGAACCAATTGTGGTGCTGCCGGGCACCGTCGCCGTTTTCCAGGTGATCGTCCAACCAGAGCCGTCCTCATTCAGCGCAACCGTCGCCGAGGAGAAATCAACTGGAAATCCGTTAGTGGTCGGGTCATAGTCATGCGGAAGAACGTCAATTCGTGACACAGCTGGCTCCGTCGCAGGGTCACCGAGAAGCGGCACATCGCACGAGACAGTGCCCTCGACTAGACCTGTGCCGCTAGCGGTGCAGTACGAGCCCTCGTTCGTTGCCACCAGGTACGAGGCATCAGAGGGTGCATTCGAAGGCGTGATGAACGAAATGGTCCACCCTGAACTATCTCCACTCGGCGTGATGGTGATGGAACTGATATTTACCACGGGAACGGATTCACTTGCGAACGCCGTACTGGGCGACGCCATCAAGAGACCAATCGCAAGCGTGCCGGTGAGAGTAAGTCGTTGAAAGGCATTCATTGGAGTATCCATTCGTTTAATTACTTACTGTCGCTACGACGCCGATTCTTACAGGCTTGTGCGACTGTAATCAGATTCAAAACCCCGCATGCTTTAGAAAAAGCTCGTGAATCTGTGAACTGGCGGTCAATTCCGGATGAAACGAGCATCCCCAAACGGGACCTTGTCGAATCAGCACGGGATGTTCACCATCACCATGGTCGTGAGACGCGAGCACCTCAACCTCGGGGGCCCACCGCTCAATGCGCGGAGCTCGAATAAAAACTCCTGGAACTGTACCGAGACCCTCAACCTCAATTGGTGTTTCGAAAGAGGCCACTTGTCGTCCGTATCCATTGCGACGAACCGCCACACTTAGCATCGAAAACGACCACTGATCACTGCGTCCATCGAGAACTTCTGTTGAAAGGGCTATGAGCCCAGCACAAGTGCCAAAGGCCGCCATTCCATCGCCAAGGCGAGCTGTCAGAGGTTCACGCAGGCCCGAAGTTACGAGCAAGTGGGCGATCGCCGTTGATTCCCCCCCGGGCAAAATGAGGGCATCCACGCCTTCTAATTGCTGTGGCGTTTTTACTAAAACTGGAACAACACCGAGCGACTGGACAGTGGCTTGATGTTCACGCACATCACCTTGTAGGGCTAGGATGCCCAAACGAGGCATTACCAACCGCGCTCGGAGAGACGCTGCTCCAATGTCGCAGTCTCGAAACCTTTCATGGCAGCTCCGAGGCCCGTCGAAACGCGGGCCACCACTGAAGCATCCAGGTAGTGCGTCGTCGCCTCGACAATGGCGTTGGCCATACGAATCGGGTCATCACTCTTGAAAATTCCTGAACCGACAAAGACCGCCTCGGCACCCAACTGCAGCACGAGCGAAGCGTCAGCCGGGGTGGAAATGCCACCGGCACAAAAGAGCGGCACGGGCAGCTTGCCGGTAGTGGCTACTTCCTGCACCAGTGGCAACGGTGCCTGGAGATCCTTGGCCATTGCAAAGAGCTCGGACTCGTCAGCCAACTGCAGCATGCGAATGGCCTTATTGATGGTGCGGAGGTGGCGCACGGCTTCGACAATGTTGCCAGTGCCAGCTTCGCCCTTCGAGCGAATCATGCAAGCGCCTTCGCTAATGCGCCGGAGGGCCTCTCCTAAGTTCGTTGCGCCACAAATAAAGGGCACCGTAAAGCCCCACTTGTCAATGTGGTTCACTTCGTCCGCCGGTGTCAAAACTTCCGACTCGTCGATGTAGTCAACGTCGAGCGACTGAAGAATCTGTGCTTCGGCCAAGTGACCGATGCGCGCTTTGGCCATGACGGGAATCGTGACCGTCACCTGAATCTCTTTGATCATCTGTGGGTCGCTCATGCGAGCCACACCACCATCACGACGAATGTCAAACGGAACACGCTCGAGTGCCATCACCGCTACAGCACCGGCTTCTTCAGCGATTCGAGCCTGCTCGGGGTTAACGACGTCCATAATGACGCCCCCACGAAGCATGTCTGCGAGGCCACGCTTGACGCGGGCCGTACCTACTGAACCGAAATTTTCTTGCGTAGTCATGGTCTTACCTTAATGGTGAAACTCGCTACCACTCCTCAAGAGCTTGGGCGCGAGCACTGGCCTGATCGAGGTCACCCAGCGCTAATTCTTTACCGTCGACGTGCTGGTCGAACCAGATCCAGCGAGCTTTGGCGTAGGCCTCACTGGCAAAATACGAGTTGGCCTCGGGTACGGTCGATGCCGTCCGCTCCAGAGCACGTTGGAGCCCCAAGGGGTAGCGAATGGTGGCGGCCGCTACCTCATCAGCCCGAAAGGCCCAGCCGCGAATGCGTGTTTCGTAGCGACTCCGGGCGGACTTGGAGAGGTTGGCAGCAGCCAGCAAGGCGGGCACGGCTATGTAGCCCAACCGTTGACGGGCCATACAGTGAGCCACAACGCCCTCCAGTTCAATCAATTCCACCTCATGCATCAAGCCAGTGGTGACGATCAGCGTGTAATTATCCTGGTCCGGTAGGAGGGTGGCGTTCGGCACCGCCTCTTCGACCACGAAACAGTTAATCGCACCGAGGCCGAACGTCGCTGAGAGTCGCTCAACAATCGTGGAGAGTCGCACTCGATCAGTCTTGGTTCCGCCGACGGGAAACTTAGCGACCAGCGAACCAGCAAGGGCGTCGGCCGTGGTCGCCCGACGGCGGACTGCTTGGTAGAGCATCGAGGCAGTGGCGATAAAGAGAATGGGGATCAGAAGCGCCACATAGAAGGCGAGGCCGACAAGGACTAGAACTATGGCAAGGACCACCGAGGCGACTGCCCCAACGGCCAAGTTTTTCTGAAAACCAAGAGTGATGTTGGAGTTTGTTTCACGCTCATCGGCCGATGGCGCGTAGGCACTTCGCCAAGTCGGGTCTAGGACGGGTTCGACGTGACGCGGGCCTCGTTGGCGCTGATTGCTACGACGACGTTGTTGTTGTTTCGCGGCACTCACGATCCAAGGCTACCGGCGCGACTGGCATCGCTCGTAGATGCTGAGATAACTATCAGCGAGTCGCTCCATTGACCACGCCGCAGCGTGGCGCCGTGCCATCTCGCGTTCACCCATGGACTGCTCAAGAGCGACCGTGATTGCACGTCGCAAATCGGTCGGATTGTTAGGTGCGAATAATGTTGCGTGTCCCCCAGCCGCCTCGCGGTATCCGTCAATATCTGAGGCGACCACGGCTGCCCCGCTCGCCATGCCTTCGAGCAGGGTCATTCCGAAACTCTCCCCAAAGAGTGACGCCGCCACCAGCACCGCACTCGTCCCAAGCAGGCGTCGTTTTTCCGTATCGTTTATCGCGCCAACGAAGGTGATTGCCGGATCGCCGTCCGCCAATGCAAGCAACTTGGGTGAGTCGGGACCCTGACCGGCCATTATGAGTTGTACGTCGGGGCCACCCATGGCCCGCCATCCCCGCACCGCCTCAACAGCAACGTGGGCACCCTTGCGTGTTTCAAACCGACCGACGAAAAGAATCGTTGGTACCGAGGAGCGTGGCAGTGGTTCGAAGCGATTCATCTCGAATCCATTAAATAAAACTTCGGCCCTGGCTCCAGTGGCGGACCGTAGCGTTTCGGCGGCGCGATCACTGACTGCAGCCCGGGCGTCAAGACGCCGTAAGACTCGTCGAAGCAGAGGTTTGGTCAATTCGTACGCCGGGCCTCCGCCTGAGCGGTGAAAGGTGCCAACGTGGATTCGATCACCTGACCCGAAGAGTTCGCCGTACCCAACCAGTGGGGCAAAGGGTTCGTGGAAGTGAACAACCTCGGCCTTGAAGTCCTCGATGGCCTGACGGGCGCGCATCGCGGCCGTTGGACTCAGTGTGATCGGTGCCTTGGAGCCGTTCGCCGGAATCGCCACGCAACTGCCGAATCGCAGGACGCGCGCCGGAGTCTCCGATATCAGTTCGCCCCCTTCGGGTGAAATGACGAGTGTTTCAATTCCTCGAGATACAAATTCCCGACTCATCCCAAGAACTTGTTCCTGCACTCCCCCAAAAAAATCAAGTGCGTAGGGCGAAACAATCGCCACCCGCCGAAGTGCGCTCACGGCGTGTCGAAACGCGGCTGCAGCACGTGCCACTGTTCGGGGGCGCGACGAATCAGTCCACTCAGCTCATCCGCCACGAGTTGGGTCACCCGAGACACGTCTTCTCGGAGTTTGCCTAATCGCTCGGTGGGAATTGGCGGGGTGAAGACAGCGTGATGACCGTCGCCGGGTCCGGCGTAACAGGCACCCGCCAAAAGCACCGCACCAGTACGGAGGGCCAACGTTGCGGGGCCGGCCGGGATCGTGACGTCTTCACCGAGCAGACGGGCCGGAATGCCATTGTTTTGGATATCACGGTCGCACAAGAGTCCAACAATTTTGCCGGCCTTGATTGTCGACAGCAGGACCGTGCCGGCCTGCTCATTGAGGGGTGCCACTTCGATACCAATAGCCCGACGCTTCTTGGCGAACCATTCAAAGAGTTCGGGTGGATCGAGCGCCTCGGCCACTGCGTGCATTGGCAATCCAATGTTGGCCATAAATGCTCCGCCCCACTCCCAGCTTCCAATATGGGGAATTGCTAGTACAACTCCGCGCCCGGTAGCAGCGGCGGCCTGAAGGTGGTCGAGCCCTTCGGCAACACAGAACTGCTTGTTGACATTGGACTTCGAAATTGCCGGCAGCTTGGCACCCTCAGCCCAATAACGGCCGTAGGTTTCGAAGCCCCGATCGACATAGCGCTCCAACAGCGCGCTTGATGGTCGACCGTCCCTCGTACCTAAGGCTCGACGGACGTTATTACGCAGATTATTTCGGGGCTCTACCGACAAACGCCCGACCGTGCCGGCGACCTGCTCTCCGATCCAGCGGTCAACGCGCTCGGGGGCGAGTTCCATCGCGGTGGCGAGGGTCTTAAACATCCCGACACGAGCGCGCTGACGAGCGTCCACGTTCGCCCTACTCCGTTGTCGCGGAAGCGTCAGTCGCGACGAGCCAGACTCGGCGGAATCGACCGAGCGCAGTCATGGTCGTCAGAACTAGGAGAATCCAGAGAACGGGCACAAATATCGACGTAGCGAGCAGCGAGACACCCGTCAGAATCATTCGCTCGGCCCGCTCCATTAGGCCCCCCTTGGCCGTCAGACCGAGACTCTCAGCCTTAGATCGCTGATAGGAGATCATAAAAGTGGTGGTCATAATCGCGAAGGGCAGCAGGATTAACTGACCGCGTTGGTTGGCTTCGAGGTAATAGGCCACGCCACCCAGAATCAAAGCATCAGACAGACGATCAATAACTGAGTCAAAGAAGCTTCCACGCACGGAGGTCGCCTGAGAGGCCTTCGCCACTGGACCATCAAAGAGGTCGTGGGCTCCGGTCAGGGTAAGCAGCCCAATGGCCCAATGATGATGCCCCATGGCTATGGCCCAGCCCGTTGCGCCGGCAAAAAGAAGTCCGGAAGCGGTCAGCACGTCAGCCGAAAAACCGCATTTGACTAAAAAACGCCCAATCGGTGCTGTTCGCTTGTCTACTGCAGTTCGGAACTTGCCGTCGAACATCATGCCTCCCGTGTACCAAGAAGGACGGTACTGGGTAGCAATCCTAGTTAGCACCGGAGTCAAAGTCTGGCCCATTCACGACGGCTGAGATCTTGCTCCAGGTCGATGTCAGCGATTCTGGCAGAATCCGGGTTTCACCCAATGACGTCATGAAATTAGTGTCGCCATTCCACCTCGGCAGAATGTGTCCGTGAAGGTGTTGAGGTATTCCTGCTCCCGCCGCTCGACCGAGATTAAATCCCACGTTGAGTCCATCGGGACCATACGTCTTTTTCAAAACCACCACACTGTGGCGAAGTAGTGCGAAGAAATCCACGGACTCCTCATCGGTGAGTTCTTCGAGACTCTGAATGTGGCGACGCGGCAAAACTAAAACGTGACCCGAACCATACGGAAAGGCATTCAGAATCAAGAAGCTCAACGGCGTCACCGTGATGATGCCCGAAGATTCGCTGACCCCGTCAGATAGCAAGTCGCAAAACACACACTCGCTCGACGAACCGACTCGTTCCGACAATGTGGCGTCCTGAACGTACTGTTCCCGCCAGGCCGCCGACAAGCGATCGAGTGGCACTATCGCCCTTCAGGCAAACCGTGGTCGGCTACTTCCAGCGTAAAGCGGCGGACGAATTCATCTAGGTCGACGCCCCGCTCGGGATCGTTCGACCCTCGTGCATTAATTCCTAGTGTGCGCTCTCGAACATCATCATCGCCCACAACCAAGATGTAAGGAACTTTCTCAACCTTTGCGCGTCTAATACGTCCGCCAAGTGGTTCGTCAGCCTCATCGACAACGGCGCGAGCTCCGGCCGATTTGAGGACCTTCGCTACTTCCCAGGCGTAGTCGTCGTGGATATCACGAACACTCAACACGCGGACCTGTTCTGGCGCGAGCCACGTGGGCAGCGCGCCCGCGTAGTGCTCAATCAAGATGGCTATGAAACGCTCGATAGAGCCAAAGAGCGCGCGGTGGATCACGATGGGGCGGTGGCGCTTGTTGTCTGAACCAATGTAGAAAGAGTCGAAGCGCTGAGGCAGCTGGAAGTCCAACTGGATAGTTGACATCTGGTGGGTGCGTCCGATGGCGTCTCTGGCTTGCACGGAAATCTTGGGACCGTAGAAGGCGCCGCCACCCTCGTCAAGGACTAGCTCCAGGCCGTGGCCGCGTGCCACGGAAGTCAACGTCTCTTCAGCCTCATTCCACTCTTCATCTGTACCCGCAGCTTTGCCTGGCGGACGAGTTGAAATCTCGAGATAGAAATCGTTGAGCCCAAAATCACGCAAGAGATCAAGTACGAAGTTCAACAAGCTCGTCAACTCGTCGTGCATCTGCTCCTTAGTACAGAGGATGTGTGCATCGTCCTGCGTAAACCCTCTAACACGCGTCAGCCCGTGCACGACGCCCGACTTTTCGTAGCGATACACCGTGCCGAACTCAAAGAGTCGTAGTGGCAACTCTCTATAGCTGCGCTGGCGAGCGTTGAAGATCAGCAGGTGGAATGGACAGTTCATCGGCTTCAGGTAGTACTTCTGACCTTCGTCGAGCTCCATTGGTGGGTACATACCATCGGCGAACCACTCGAGGTGCCCTGACGTCTCGAACAGTTCACCCTTCGTAATATGCGGCGTATTAACGAACTCGTAGCCATCTTCCACGTGACGTTGACGGGAGTAGTCCTCAATCAAACGGCGAATCGTTCCGCCCTTAGGGTGAAACACAGAGAGACCTGGACCCAGTTCTGGCGGGAAGCTGAAGAGATCGAGTTCCACGCCCAGGCGACGGTGGTCCCGTTTCTCAGCCTCAACCAAGCGATTGATGTGTTCTTCAAGGGCAGCCTTGCTCTCCCACGCCGTTCCGTAGATTCGCTGCAGTTGAGAACGCTTCTCGTCTCCGCGCCAGTAGGCACCGGCGACCCGCATCAACTTGAAGTGACCCAAACGACCCGTTGTGGGCACGTGGGGCCCGCGGCAGAGATCGACGAAGGAATCCGAATTGCGATAGGCGGACACAAACGATGCGCTGCCAACCTCAGTGAGATCCTCCGTACTTCCTCCCGAACTGACCGACTTAATGATTTCTACTTTGTAAGGCTGGTCGGCGAATAGGGCCAGACCTTCTTCTACTGAATGCTCCGAGCGGATAAAAGGTTGATTCTCTAACACGATCGCTCGCATCTCCGCTTCGACCAGCTCCATGTCGGCATCGGAGAATCGAGCACTGTTGGGCAGATCAAAGTCGTAATAAAAGCCGTCATTGATGGCTGGACCAATTGCAAAGTGCGCACCGGGCCACAACCGCGTTACGGCCTGTGCCATCACATGGGCCGTGGAGTGTCTCAACACCTCGCGCCCTTCGGGGGTACCTTCCGTCACGATTGCCACGGTGGAGCCATCTGACAACGCGGCCCCGAGATCGGTCATTTCACCGTCCACGATGGTGGCGAGAGCGGCCTTGGCGAGGCGAGCCCCGATAGCAGTTGCGAGGTCAAGGCCGGAAGCGCCAGCCTCCAATTTCCGCGAAGAGCCATCAGGAAGGGTGATTTGAATGGTCGACATGACTATTACAGCGTAATGCCGAGAAGGGTTGCCGCCGAGGTGACATTAAAACCCGATTGAGCCGCTTGGTCAATCACGCGCAGCGCGCCCGGTGTATCGAGATCATCGTCGAGACAGGCACGCACATCATCGATGACCCCCTCGGCACCGAGACCGGAAATCGAGGTCCGCCAGGTGTTTAATCGGGAGACACCCTTAGTTAGATCATCGTTGTGCCACTCCCAGTCACCGCGATAGTGGTGGGCCAAGAGTGCGAGACGGATCGATGCCGCTTCAGACTCCTTGGCCAGTTCGCTCACGAAGACGAGATTGCCGAGTGACTTGGACATCTTGGTTCCGTCGAGACCAACCAATCCGACATGAAGCCAATGTTTGACAAAAGGGGCTCCGGTGACCGTTTCACTCTGTGCCGCTTCACACTCGTGGTGTGGGAAGGCCAGATCTCGGCCTCCACCGTGAACGTCCAAGGTCTCGCCGAGGTCTCTCAGCGCGAGAGCGGAGCACTCGATATGCCAACCAGGTCGTCCCGGGCCCCACAGTGAGTCCCAGGCCGGTTCATCAGCGAGTGAGGGTTGCCACAAAACAAAGTCCAGTGGATTCCGTTTCCGAGAATCGTCGGGGCGACCACCGTGGATTCCAGCCAAGGTAACCATGTCCGCCTCAGTCTCGTGGGAGATCTGACCGAACCGTGGAAATTTCGCGACCTCGAAGTAGACATACCCGTCCACTTCGTAGGCCAAGCCCTTGTCAAACGTCGATTGAATCACCGAGAGGATTTCTGGGATTGCACCGGTCGCGCGAGGCTCCGAGTACACGGGCAGCAGATTGATGATGGCCATATCGCGATCAAACGCGGTCATCTCTCGCGCGGCGAGGTCGAGATAGTGCACCCCTACTTCACGGGCCTTACGCAGGATGTCATCATCAACATCGGTGACATTACGGACGCAGCGAGTCTCCAGACCTTGATCGCGTAGACGACGTTGGAGTACGTCGAAGGTCAAGTAGACGAAGGCGTGACCGAGGTGGGCCGCGTCGTAGGGCGTAATACCGCACGAGTACATCGTCACGATGGGACCAGGGTCCATCGCAAACACTCCACGGCGAGCAGTATCGTACAGCTGCATTGCTAGAGACCTGCCAACTTCACATAGGTATGGGCCTTGTGGCGAATATTGGTCGTGATGCAGACGGCCGTAAAGGCCTCTACTGCTCCGGCGAGTGAAAGTGAACCAACCTCCACGGCCCGCAGACCCTCCATGGCGTCGGTGATTTCAACGGTGAGCGTGCGAGCTTCAATGTCATCGCCTACGACCATGACATCAGCGTCTAGGCCGCTATCCAGATTTTCCATATCGGCGGCGGGGAGATGATTAAATGCACCAGTCACTTTCGATCCCGGCAACGCAGCTGCGACTTCGGCGGCCATCGAACCTCGAGGCGGGAACATGGGGACGAGTTCGCGGCCCTGCTTCTGAAGTGCATTAACCATCGAGATGACGACTTTGCCAACGAGTTGCTTGCGCAGTGGCACGACCGTACTCACGGCAGAATCCCACGGTGTCGCCAGAATCACGACGTCGCAGTCAGCCGCATTCTCATTCGTACCGCCGGCGATCGTACCTTGACCCCGCCAGACGAGCACACCCGCTACCCGTCCGGCACGGTCAGCGTCGCGAGATCCCAGGACGACGTTGTAACCCGCGCTAGCGAGCCGAACGGCCAGTCCGCGACCGGCTGGGCCGCTTCCACCAATGATTCCAATTGTCTTATCCACGTCACTAGTTAATCGGATTCTTCGCGGTACGCTGACCATCGTGGGAATTCTCGAAGGTCACCGCATTCTCGTTACCGGTGTGCTTACCGACGACTCGCTGGCTTACGGCATTGCCCAGCGAGCGATCGACGAGGGGGCCGAAGTCCTGCTGTCTGGTGCCGGACGAGGAATGTCGCTGACCAGACGTATGGCCAAGCGCCTCGGCGTCGCAACCGAGGTGATTGCGCTTGATGTCACCGATGAGGCCCAAGTCACTGAATCGGTAGTGACGATTGGGGCCGAATTTGGCCGTCTCGATGGGCTGGTCCACGCCATTGGTTTTGCTCCCGAATCGGCACTGGGCCACGGCATGCTGCAGACACCGTTTGCCGACGTGGCTACCGCCTTCCAAATCTCCACCTACTCACTCGCCACGTTGGTAGGTGCTTATCGCCCACTGCTACAACGCAGCACGGCTCGCGGTGGCGCCTCGATAGTCGGTCTCGACTTCGATGCCACGAGGGCCTACCCGATGTACGACTGGATGGGCGTCGCCAAGGCCGGGCTCGAGTCACTGAGTCGTTACATCGCAAAAGAAGTCGGACCTGACCACATTCGTGTCAACCTCTTAGCTGCGGGCCCGATTCGGACCATGGCCGCGAGGTCTATTCCAGGTTTTGCCAAGTTTGAAGAGTCCTGGTCCGATCGAGCCCCACTTGGCTGGGATGTCCGAGACGCCTCAGCCGTCCACGACACGGCCGTCGCCATGCTCTCTCCCTTAATGCGGGGCACCACTGCTTCCATTGTGTATGTCGATGGTGGCGCCCACGCCATGGGCTAGAGAAATTCCCCCCACCGCCTTCTTCTACAATCTGTTTGTGTGGTTAACGGCAGAGGGGACGTTTGCGGTGGGGTCCCATCGGCGGCGGCGTGGTCTAACTTCTCGTCGCTACACGGCCAGTCTGGTTTTAGCCGACTACTTTTCCGCATGGGTGGGTCTCATCATTGGGTTAGCCCTCCTAAACCTTGTCACTCGAAATGCATTTAATCGGTGGTCTTACCTTGACTACAACCTGCGTCACTCATTCTGGTTTCCAATTGGCGTGATCATGGCCATGGCGCTTTCGTCGGGCTATCGCATTTCTCGTCGCAGCCCAACCCAGAACGCCTTTACTAACTTCAAGGAGCTGGCAACGGCCACCAGCTTCGGTGGCTTTCTCGCCATGTCCATCAGTTACATCGCGCACCACTTCACGCAGTGGGAAATTCAAGTGCCGACGCAGATCATCATTGCCGTCATGGCAACCACTTTCGTAATCGCCATTATGCGAGTCATCCTCCGGGCTGTCGTGTTGTCACGGCGGCCTGTACGCATGGCTGTCATCGATGACGGCACGACGTATCAACGGATTGCCACGCACCTTCACCTCCAGCGAGGCATCACCCTCTACGGTCGAATTTCCATGGACCTCGATGACACCGAAAACACAATCGGCCACATTTCCGATATTGAGCGACTGGCCGAAGAGTTCAACCTCGACCGAGTGATCTTTGGTTCCATCAACTCCATTACCCCTGACGTGGCCCGTTGGTACCGCCTGACAACCGAATTGGTCGATACGGCTTTAGTACCCCGCATGTTTGAAGTCATCTCCTGGCGTAGTCGCCTTACCGATATGTCCGGTCTCCCCCTGCTCGAGATGGCACCCCGTCACGTCAGTCGCTTTGATCTCGCCCTGAAACGGGCTTTCGACATCATCGTCGCGTTGACCCTGCTGGTACTGAGCATTCCGCATTCCATCGTTATCGCGCTGCTGATCAAGTTGACTTCACGGGGACCCGTCTTCTACCGACAGGAACGCCTGGGACTGAATCGCAAACCATTCACTATTTTGAAGTTCCGCACCATGCAGGTAGCTCCAGCCAATCCGACGAGCAACGCCGTTAAGACGGGCGAGGATGACCCGCTCTACGTCGTTAGAGGCAAGATGCAAGAGACGAGTCGTCGCACGTGGATAGGTGGCTTCATACGGAAAATCGGACTAGATGAGGTTCCGCAATTCATCAACGTCCTCACTGGGTCAATGAGCATTGTGGGTCCGCGTCCCTTCATCGTCTCTGAGAGCGACATTCAGGACCCTTTCTATGCGCGTCGCTATGACGTACGCCCGGGTATCACGGGTCTTTGGCAGGTTTCGGGACGAAACAATCTTACCGCCGAGGAGCTCCGTCAACTGGACTACCTCTATGTGTCGGCCTGGTCGATGTGGTGGGACATCAAGATCTGCTTCGACACCCCTCGCGCCATGCTGAGAGGGCTCGGCGCCTACTAACCATGGAGCGCGTACCTCTCGCGCTAGCGCACGACTACCTGACTCAACGTGGCGGAGCCGAGCGCGTCGTGGCGGCGTGGACTCAGTTCGCACCGACGGCCCCACTGTTTACGAGTCTCTACGAACCGAACACAACTTTTGACGAGTTTGCGTCGGTCGATGTTCGCAGTGGTCGGCTAAATCGAATTCCCTACTTCCGACACCATCACCGAGCCGCCTTGCCGTTCCTGGCATCGGCCACCAGTGCCACCACCATCACGGCCGACATCACATTGGCCAGTTCCTCTGGCTGGGCCCATGGTGTCACGGCCTCGGACTACCTTGCGGTCTACTGCCACGCCCCAGCACGGTGGCTCTACCAGACGGACCGTTATCTGCGTCGAGGTGGATTGAGTCCTGCCGCTCAGTTATCAAGAATGCTGTTCAAGCAGTTGCGAGGGTGGGATGAGGCCGCTCAACGGCGCGCCGATCTCTACGTCGTCAACTCCTCGGTGACCCAGGCACTCGTCCAAGAGGTCTACGGACGATCGACGTCCATCGTGGCCCCCCCAGTAGATATCCCCTCGGCCATGCCCGTTGGAGATGCCCGCGGTGACGTATTAGTCGTCGCAAGGCTGCTGCCCTACAAGAACGTCGACCTAGCACTCGAAGTAGCACGCTCTATGCCTGATGTGCGGTTCCGAATCATTGGCGACGGACCCCTCCGTGACGCCCTCCGCCAACTCGCACCTCCCAATGTGACGCTCCTCGGTGCCGTGAGCGATGGAGAGCTTTGGCTGGAATACACCAGCACTCAGGTGCATTTGGCTCTGAGTCACGAAGATTTCGGCATCACTCCTCTGGAGGCCGCGGCGGCTGGCAAGCCAACGGTGGCTCGAAGATCGGGTGGCTATCTCGACACCATCACTGCGAACACCGGCATCCTGATCGACGAGAAGGAGTTAACGGTGTCCACAATTGTCGAATCGCTCGAACAATCTTTGGTTCGTGCATGGGATGAACACCAGCTTCGCCACCACGCCCAACAATTTTCACGCGAGGCTCATTGGGCGGCCCTACGAAGTGCGGTCCCGGGCCTCTAGGGCCTAGTAGCGCTCTGTACCCATGTAGCCAAACGTTTTGCTATCGCCTCATTGGTGAAGTGGTGCAATACGGCTGTTCGACCAACATCGCCATTTCGCACACCCGCATCGCCGAAGGAGTTACGTCGCAGGGCATCATGGAGCCCCTGTATGTCTCCCTCGCGTACCAGGGTGATACCAGTGAGTTCGGCCACCCAGGGAATCTCACCCGAGTCATAGGCCACCACCGGTCGGCCAACCGCAAGAGCTTCAATAATCACTCGACCGAACTGCTCTGTCCAAGTGGGCGTCGTCCGGCTGGGAAGAGCCAGCACTGAGATTGATTGATAGAAATCGACTACTTGCTCCGGCGCAAGCGCACCGTGCCACGTCACTCGCGCGAGCGGAGAAGAAAAGAGCGTGCGGAGATTTCCATCTCCTACGACCTCGAGCGACAGTGAATCATCCATCTCGACCGCGGCCAACAGATCGGTGAGGCCCTTGGACTCCACGAGGCGTCCGACGTAGCCGACGACTCCCTCACGTCGGGGAGTGACCGCCGTCACGACTCCATCAATTCCGTGAGGCACGACGTCGACGACACCAGGAGATGCGCCCCAGCTCTGCGCACGATCTCCCGCCGCTCGAGATCGAGCCATAACCAAAGAAGCGTGACGCAGCACCACTCGACGCCAGAGTTTCGCGGGCCAGGGCATCGCACGATCAAGATTCTCAGCAGCCTGAATGGCGTACGGCAATTTTCTGGTGCGTGCGAATCTCGCACACTGCCATCCGGCCAGAGAGAAGGCCTCTTCTTCAATGACGCAAACATCGGGATTGAAGGCGCGGATCGTGGCATTTCGATTCAGCGATCCGCGGTAACGAAAACGTTGCGGTTCACCGGCTCGAGAAACTTCGAGAGGCAAGAGGCAGCCTTTAAGACCCGCGTGGGCTTCTGGATGGAAGGGGTGCTCGGAGAAATCATGTCGCCACGTTTCGGGAGTCACGATCAGAAGTTCATGGCCCAACTTGCGCAATTCGGCGTAAACCGACTGGTTCGCGGCCACCACTGAGGCGTGGCTGAATACCAAAACACGGTTCATCACCCTCCTATCGTGGCAGAAACACACCATTGGCGGGTGACCTGCCACAATCGTTGACGTGAACGAGCCCACGGAGACCACCGAGCCGCGACACCGGGGGCAGGAATATCGTGGCGTCCGCGCAGCCACGAACTCCCTCGTTACTGCGGCTGGGGTTGTTTGCGTCCTACTGATTGCCCTCGTAACGACCCCAATTTCGCTCTCGCACCTCGGACTCGTGGAGTTTGGTATTTGGAGCTTTGTGACCGTGACCGTGGGCTACATCTCGACACTTGATCCGGGATTTGGAAACATGGTTGTTCGGTACGGTGCCCGCGGTCGCGTTGAGGGTGACCATTTAATCGGGGCGCGAATCACCACGGTAGGCACACTCGCCTGGCTCGGCATTGGTGCACTCGGTCTACCCATCGTGGTCGCCATTGTGCATCCACTCATGCAACACCTGGACTACAGCCCCGGCGTCGCGATTGCCGCCGAACGGTTTTTCTACTGGACGTACGCGCTTGTCTTTTTCGGCTCGATATTGGCCACTCTCTCATCCAGACTCATAGCGGTTGGCGAACAGTGGATCATCACGGTGATCGACGTAGCGTCACGGTTGATCTATGCGGCCTTGCTCATCGTGCTACTCCTGCACGGCATGCGGCTTTCAGCCATTGTCATCGCGACTTCAGTCCAGTACTCCGTTTCTTACCTTGCGACACTGATTGTGATCATTTTTCGACACGGCAAGCCCTACGCCAGCCCACGGGGTATCTCCCCTGAGATTCGCCGAGAGCTCCGCCGTGTGGGTGGATGGTTTCAACTCAACTCCATTCTCGAAACGCTCACCTACGAAACTGATCCGATTGTGATTTCCACCTTGGTGTCACCCGCAGCCACGGGTTTGTGGTCTATTGCTCAGCGATTAGCCCGCCAAATCACCTACTTCGGCTACATCCCTAATGGCAATCTTCTTCCCACCATCTCCGCAGCCGTGGCCGCCGATGAAGGCTTGGACGGACTTCGACGCATCTACGTGCGGGCCAACCGGATAATCGTTCTCATTGGCGTAGTCATGGCCGGTTTAGTCATGGCTCTCGCACCAGTCCTACTCACCGCGTGGCTTAATCGACCCTTTCTCAACGCCTCTACCGCCACCATTCTGATTGCCCTGGGCATGGTCACGGGCACCCCACGGCCCGCCACCGCTGCGGCAATCTTCGCGATTGGCAAGGTGGGCCTAGGCACCCGAGCTCAGCTCGTTGCTTTTCTCGTCAATGTCGTACTCACCCTCGCCCTTGTCAAGCCGTTTGGACTGAACGGCGTGCTCGTCGGTACGCTCTGCTCGAAACTCTGCGCTACCACTTACCTCCTCATGCGATTCTCGCGGATGGTGGAAAGCTCAGCTCGCGTCCTGATTTTTCCCTGGATCTCTCGAGTCGTGCTCATTGGGGGAACCGCCACCATTACCACGCGACTCCTAATGGATCACTGGCAATGGGCTCTAAACACGCGCTGGCACGCCATGAGCGCTGCCGCGGCGCTGAGCCTGCTCTTCGGTGTAATTGTGCTAACTGCCATTCGTCTCACGAACTACTTCTCTCGAGAAGACTTGCTATGGCTTCGCGGCACTATGCCAGGCCCAATTCGTCGATGTTTCACAGATCGAGTGATTAGAATGCTGAGCGGTTCATGACTTCAGTCTCTCTCGTCATTCCTTCCTACGGCCGAACAGACGACCTCGTCGCTGCCCTCGATTCTGCGCTAAAACAAGACCACCCGTTTAATGAAATCATTGTTGTAGCGCGCAGCAATGACCTCGAAACCATCGCCATCGCACGGTCACGAACGGTGAAGGTCGCCATCGTTGATGAAGCGGGCGTACTCGCGGCCATGGTGGCGGGCTCCAACCTAGCCAGTAGCGAAGTAGTGGCTTTCACCGATGATGACGCCCGACTGCCCGTCGATCACGCCTCGCGACTCAGGGCTCACTTCGATAGTCCCGCCATCAGCGGTGTCGGTGGACGCGATGTGCTCTACGACGGCGACGTCCAGAGGGCTACGGCGCTTACTCACACCGTTGGGCGGGTTAGATGGTACGGACGGGTTGTTGGCAATCATCACCGCGGCGAAGGGCCTGTCAGGTCCGTATTTATGCTGAAGGGCGTTAACGCGGCCTACCGCCGGTCGACACTGGCCTTTCCAGTCGGGCTACGAGGTCAGGGTGCGGAGCCTCACTTCGAAGTGGCACTCGGTACGTGGATCGCCCGTCATCACGGCACTCTGCTCTACGACCCATCACTCCAGGTCTCACACCATCCGGCCATTCGTATTGGAGATGACCAACGAACCGCTCCTTCGAATGCTGCGATTTTGGATTCGGCGTACAACCTCGCCCGATCGCTCCCACGGCGCTACTTAACGCGACGGCTGATCTACGTCCTCTTGCTTGGCGACACCAACTGTCCGGGATTGGGGCGTTCACTGGTCGCTCTCGTACGAGGAGAGCAGTCCGTTTTGGCCCGTCGGCGCTCCAGCTGGCGCGGCACCGTGATGGCGTGGGCCGATCGAGGCGAACCGTTGAGATTCGAACGTTGCAGCGCTTAAGCGAGAAGTTCCCGGAGTGCCGCTTCAAGCCGATCGCCGACCACTGTGGGGCGAAAGAGGCGTTCTGCCTCTGCTCGGCATTGAGCGGCCAGCAGGGAACGCTCAGGTGCGCTCAGCGCAGCCAACCTATGCAGATGCATAACTACGTGGTTGGACTCATAGGCGTCCATCGGGATCACGAACGAGACCGCCGGAGAGACCTCTTCGCTCGCCCCCACACAAGGGGTGACGACTACCGGAACACCAGCCGCTAACGATTCAGCCACTGTCAGGCCGAATGGTTCGTAGCGAGATAACTGGAGTAGTGCTAAGCCGTTCTGGAGCGCATCGAACACCTCCGAGCGACTCCTGTGACCAACAACGTTGGTCACGGACTGTTCGCACCTACTCACGGTATCGCGATAGTCGCTCCACAGTGAGTGGTTGCCAATCACTTGGAATCGAATCGCGCCCTCGGTCTCAGTTCGATCGTTGACCCAACGTTGCGTAACTTCCGCAACAGCCTCGAGCCCCTTGCGCACGGCGAGTCGACCCACGACCAAGACATCATTGCCTCCAACACCTACGGGGATTGCATCGACGTTGATGCAGTTGGGCACGACGCGAACGCGATCTGGTGCTACCCCGTAGTCCGCGACGATGGACTCACCGAAGTGGCGACTAATCGCCAGCACGCCCGTTGCTCGCCGCGCATCGCGAGCTTGTCGGATGCTGCGGAGCTGCAACCATCGAGAAACGACGATGCGCTTCAACGTTGGTTGGGTGCTGACACCTGCTCGATACTCGCGGTCGAACCAAGTTCGTTCACCCTGAGCGTGCACAGACGGGTGCATGATCACGGGAATGCGCAGATTGCGAGGGACACCCACGCTCTCCATGGCCGAGAATTGATAGACGAAGTCATACGGAGTAGCCCGGTGCAACGCCCGGAGCCGCTTCGCCAGCCGTTGGCGACCACGGGCCGCGAATAATTGACTCGACATCATTTTGGTCACTGGATTACGCGAATACCACTTCTCGAACGCAAAGTTCGAACGTTCCACGATGTAGTTAAGTCCCTCCCTTTCGCCAAGGCCGTAGGGGTCGTCATCCTCCTTGGAGGCGACAACAAACACATCGACACTGTGACCCCGTTGCAACATCTGATCAAGCAGAAGTCCGGCTACGCCCGGGGCACCACCGGCTTCAGGATGAGGGGACGGTCCAACGTACGCAATCCGCCAGCCGGGGAAACGCAGACCAGGAACAGCTCGAACATCTCGATCTTGCAAAAAACGCCACCGTGACCACACGGTCCACGCAATGACCGCGAGTTGCCCACCAGCCACCCAAGCCCACCGCCGGAACTTTCTTGGGGAACGAAATGCGCCGGTCTCGCGACCAATAGAACGCCAGCGATGAGCCGCACCGGTTAGCGGAGCCCAGCGCAGCGCGCGGCGCGATGCCTTTCGCTCAGGGTGGCGGGCCAGCATTAACCAGTCATCAATTGCAATCACTCCGCGACGGTGCCATTGGGTGGCCGAAAACGGCCGACCAGGGTGCGTGACGCGCATCGCCGGCTCAAAGCCCACCGGACCAACTTTTTTTAGAATTCGCCAAGCCACATCGCGATCTTCATGCGCCGCGTGAGGAAAGAGGCGATCAAATCCCCCTACGGCTTCGAAGGCTTCACGCCGATAGCCAACATTGCAGGTCAGGAAACTTCCGCCATCGTGATCTTCGACTGAGTGTTCGTAGATCGCCGAGAATGGCGGTGACGTCGTATCTCCCGTTACTCCGGCAAACGTCGGGTTAGTTGTGAGGAATAGTTGGGCGGCAGCAACCCAGCCGGCCTGCACGGCCACGTCGTCATCGGTGAAGAGGATGATTGACCCGGTGGATTGCACAACTCCAAAATTGCGAGCCCTCGCCGGTCCAATCCCGGAAGTACGCAGAAACCTAACGCCCGGGAATGCGGTGCTGTCGTAGGGCGGCGAGGAGCCATCGTCCACCACGACGATCTCTCCCTCCCCCCCCAATTCTTCGATCTGCGGGCGCAACGATGCGAGCAGGGCGCCGAGGAGTGCCGGCCGGTCTTTCGAGGCGATGACGACGGAGAGCTGCACGGCGCTATTCCAGCACGGATTCGTAGACGAATTCAACTGACGCAGCCATGCGCGGTGCATCGTATCGCGATGCAGTTGCACGAGCCTCATTCCCCAGCGTCACACGATCAATCTCGCCCCGACTAATACGTCGGAGCGTTTCGGCAAGCGACTGAGCGTCATTGGGCTCGTAGAAGAGACCATTCTCACCCTCGACGATGAAGTCCAAGACTCCACCCTGACGAGGCACCACGACCACACGACCGGCGGCCATCGACTCGGTCACCACATTGCCGAACGGTTCGGGTGAGCGCGAGGTGAGGACAGTGACATCAAAGTCCCCAACCACGGAAGGCACGTCGTCGACCGCTCCGAGAAAGCGCACGTGAGCGCCAAAAGGTTGTGACTGTTCCCGCAAAGATTCTTCGAAGGCGAATTCGTCAAAGAGTGCACCACCGACAAAAGTCACCGACACAGGGATGGCGCCGAGTAGAGCCAAGGCTTCCAGCATGAGGTCCTGGCCCTTCCATGCCGCTATGCGCCCGATAACCCCAATGCGCAACTCTGGTTGCTGATCTGGCGCCGGTACACCAAAGAATGCTCCATCGACTGGACTGTGAATGACGTATGCATCGGTGCTCGCCGCCTGGGCCGTCGTGTGGGAATTCGCAATCACCGCATCGGATCTCAGTGCTAACAATTTCCGTAGTGCACGGGCCATTGGCTCAGAAAGGTAGGGCGGCGACCAGAGATCACGAATATGTGCCACTAGTCGCCATTGCTGGCCGAACGAGGCGGCCGTTCCGAGAACAAAAGCCTTCAGGGAATTCGTATGAACTAACGTTGTACCACGCCGCCGCAATAGTCGAGCCAAACGTGCCGCGAAAATTATTGAATCCCAGCACGAGATAACGAAGCCACTCCAAATGTTCTCGCGGCGACGCGATTGCGTCCTTTTATTCATAGGGAACACTTCATACGTGAGCCTGCGGCCCCTCAGCTCACGTTCAAATGGTCCGTGCTCAAAGAGCACTACGTGAGGAATGAACTGCCCCCTACTCGCGATTGCTTCAGCGGTTCGCGCAATAGCGAGTTCCCCCCCACTCAGTTTCGCCGTGTGGTCTAAGACCACCACTCCAATGGGATCCTCGATTCGAGTGAGCATCAACTCGTAGTGTTGGAAAAAGAATTCGGCCACTGCCGACCATGACAGCCCGGCAACACTTTGGCGTACTGCTTCGGGGTGGGCGTCTTGCTGCTCGAACACGCAGGCGACTCGTGAAACCAGATCATCAATGTCGCCAGCAGCAAAGGAAGTTACAAAGGCCGACATCTCGGCCACTTCAACCAAGCCATCCACATCGCTGACCACCACGGGGGTGCCCGCAGCCATGGACTCCAGGACCACTAGGCCGAAACCTTCATGGGCCAATGTGGGTACGACCGTCAGGTTGGCCGCACTCATCCAATTGTTTCGTTCAGTCTCACTTACAAGGCCCGTGAGTCGGACTCGGTCGGAGAGCTCCAGTATTTCAATAAGAGAAGCGAGTGCGGCTCGTTCGGGACCTTCGCCCACGATCACCAGCTGGCTTAACGGAAACTGAACCATTGCGCGAATCAGGGTGTCCAACCCCATGCGAGCGACCAGGCGTCTAACGGTCACAATCAGTTGCGCATCGGGCGCGATACCGAGCTGTGTTCGAGCCTCGTGACGTGCTGTCTCACCCTGAAGATGTACCCCGGGAGGCACGACCCTCACCCGTTCTGGTCGTACACCGTATTTTGCGATCGCTACTTGAGAAAATGCGTGCGATAGCACCACGACCGATTCAGCGCGACGTAGGACAAACCGTTCCATGTGCCGTTTGATTGCCGACACTAAGAATGATCCGCCCGTCCAACGACTTTCATCAGCCCAGGGGCCTTGGAAGTGCACGACCATTGGACGATGGCGAAGCGCGCCCGTGGCAACCGCCACCACGGCGTGCGCCGCAAAATGAACGTCAACGAGGTCTGCTTCTGAGCTTCGTACCACTCGGGCGACATCAAGATTTCGACGCCACAAGGGACCTTGCGCCAGCGCGTGACCATATTGCTCCTCACCACCAACCCACGTCGCAGTTGCATCCACGCCATTCGCCCGCAGGGCTTCAACGAGATTGGTGCAGTAGGTGTTTAGCCCACCAACGCGTACCGCCAAAGACTCCAAACCGACGTGGAGCACCGACAGGGTCACGCGCGTCCTGCGGCTATTTCTCGATAGAGCTCTTCGTAACTAGCAATCATGCGCGAGAGCGAAAATTCACTCGCTCTTCGCGACGCGAGCTTGCCCATCGTCAGAACATGACTGCGATCACTCGACCACATATCGAACCAGCCGCCTAGCTGCGAGGCTGTTCCGTCGAAAATAGCCCCACCTTCGTTGTCGCCCACAAGTCGACGGGCGACGCCTACGTCAGTGGATAACACCGCACAACCCGTGAGCGCCGCCTCAACCATGAAAAGGCCGAATGATTCGTACGTTGAGTTACACAAAATAACGTCGTGTTTGGCGTACTCAGGCACGACGTCATCGAGCGGTCCAGTGAAGAAGACCCGCTCCACGAGGCCCAAAGATCGTGCGAGCTTGAGATAAGGAGCGGCGTCTCCCTGGCCCACCACGGTGAGCGTCAGCGCCGGATCGCGGGCCATGGCCAGTGCGCGGATTGCGCCACCGACCCCCTTAAGAGCGAAATCTCCAGTCACCATCAGGATGCGCAGGGATGCTTCGCTAGAGCGTTGCGCGAAAGAAAAGTTATTTTCATCAACGCCATTTGAGATAACTCGAATATTCATTTTGGGATAGTGCTGCCGGAGCTGATCGGCAACTGAATCAGAGACAGCAACTAGGAGACCGGTGCGGTCGGGGGTGAAATTCCGACGCTCCAGCCTGCGACCGAGGGTGCGCGCGATCCAAGCGTTGAGGTAACGCCACAGATGATTCTCCCCCTTCGCGACCTTGGCGGCCGCCTGGCAGAGGTGAACCGTGGCGATGTCAGCACCACCGCGATTAATCGCACCACTCGTGTGCGATATGCCGCCGGAAAGAATCAATTCGTTCTTGGATGGAGATCGTAAGTAGAAGCCTGCGATACGTGCGAAAGCCGGCCTCTTGGCAATCTGCACCGGAATGCGCTCGAGGGCACGGTGGAGTTCCGGCAGACCCTCGCCCGCAACTACGTGGGTTTGGAACTGTTGATTAAGTCCATTAAGGAGAGCGAAGTTCATTCGCTCCATGCCCCCGCCGTGGGCGCTCACCGAGTGGGCAACGAACCATATGTCAATAGTTTCTTGATTCATTAGCGACGTGCCAACCTTCGTGGCTCACCCGGTTTGCGCCAAGTGAAGGTGGGTGCCGGCTCAACCGAGGGCGTCGTCAGACCAGCGTCGGCGTCCTGACTACTCAATAGACCGTCACCGGCGCCCACCACAAACCAGAGCAGCCAGCAGACCGAGTAGAGATTGCCATTAGTCCACTGCAAGAGGGCTGCGACGATTACGCCGAGCACGAGGAGACCAATGGGGTCTCGCCGGGTAATCGCCAAGCGGTAGCCCATAGCAGTCATACGCCACAGCATCAAAAAGTAGATAACCAGGCCGAAAATACCGAAGGCGATACCCATGTTGCCAGGGTCAAACTCTGTACCAGCGTTGTTACTGGTTGGGCTGTATCGGCTAGCCGCCAAGTTGGTCGAACCAGATCCGTGCCCGAAGGGGTTCTTAAACGCCGAGAACATTCCGACTCTCGTCGCCTTGATGTGTCCGGGCAAGGATGATTTTTCACCCGTTGGATCGGTAATGCCACTGAGCTGGTGGTTAACGAGCACTCCCGCAGTCGAATCTTGACCCCGTAGGGCCGCGGAACCACCACCGCCGCCGCCGATGGCTCCGGCGAACACTACCAGGGCAACAACAGCCGCTGTCCCGACAAGGGCCACGCTGATTGCACGCATCCGCAGTCGCGCCGCCGCAACGACACCGAATGCCAGCGCGGAAATAAAAATGGAGGTCCGCTGGGACTCATAAAAAAGAGCGAGGGCCACTACGGTCATTGCAGCGAGATGTAACGGTAGCGGCCACCGAACCGACTTGGCGAGTAGTACGGACCACGTGATAAGGCCAACGCTCAAAAACACGGCGTACTCCTGGGCAGAGGAGAAGGTACTAAATGCCCGAACGATGCCGGACCCCAAGTTCAATGCGGTATAGCCCTTCGTTGCAATCCAAGCGAGATCCCACGAAGGAAACTGAACGAACTGCTGGTAGAGGCCGTACAGAGAGGCTATTAGCGACAAGATCGCCACGCTCCACGCCACTCGCCAAAGTACGTCAACCGTGCCGAACCGCCGCCCAATCCAGAATGCCAAGGTCGGGACCAAGACGAAGAGGAGGCCACCGAGACCGGCCATCAGTCCACCCTGTTTGGGATTCGCTACCCCAAGGATCGCAACGATATTAAAAGCGAGGATGACCCGTGCCAGTTTGGAAAGTGGAGGAGCTCCCTTACTGTTCGCCGTTACCAGCATGAGGACAATTAGTGCGACGGGAGCAATGAGCAAAACGGGGTCACCGGAAAACGTGACGTTGCCGCCACCAGGAGTGAAGCGCCTCACAAAACCCAAAAAGACCATCCAGACTGGCATGATGGTGATCAACAGTTCAGGACTGGATACAGCGAGTGAAATAACCAGTGGGATGGTGATAACGGCGAAAATCACGTGCGTGCCGGCCACCAGCGATATGAGCAGTGAGCCAATCGTTGCTACGACAACGATGAGCCAAGACCGGCCACCCCGCGAGCTGCTCGACATACCCTGAGGGGCCACGGAGGTACTCGTAAGGGCCGTCACGTCTCCATTTTGACACAAGGCCCCCATTTCTTTCGCCTCACGCCTCCTTGGCCATACTTTTCAAGGGGTAGAATTCTTCAGTGGAGACAAATACCGCTGTCCGCCGGTCACCAATGGATTACCTCCAGACCGTTTGGCGCCGTCGCGTGATCGTGATGGTTTGTACGTTAACGGCTCTGGGACTCATGATTGCCGTCGATACCGTTCGACCCTCGAAGTACGCATCGACCGCAAAGGTCTCCTTTGGCACAAAGACGCTCACCGTGACGGCCATGGGGACCAATCTCATCCGCCTGCAATCCGCACCAGTCCGCTTGGCTGCCCAAGGACTCCTAGGCGTTGGGCTACCAGGATGTTCCATCAAGCAAGAAGGCACAACCGCCATTGCTGACATCACGTGCTTCGCGAACGATCCATCATTGGCGGCTCGAGCGGCAAATGCATATGCCGATGGCTACAACCAAGTGATGCGGTCCCAGGCTGTGCAGCAAGCCCTTGGCGCCGCGCAATACATCCGAAGCACTATTGAAGTGCAAAACGGGTCAATCGCCACACTGAGCGGCGCAGCCGCGTCAGTTGAAAAGAACTCACTCCTCGGCAAGCTCTACGCCAAGCAGCTCACCGACGCGTACGGAAATTTACAGGGGCTGCAGGCTCAACTCAACGCTGTTGAACTGGCATCCCTTAACCCCAGTCATGCGATTTCCATTCTGCAGATGGCCGATCCCAATCGCACGCCTCTCTCTCCGAAGCCGACATCGGACGCAATTTTGGCGTTTGTCGCCGGTCTCGCCCTCGGTGTGGGTTTCGCGGTTATCCGCGAAACCATGGACGACAAACTTCGCACAAGGGCAGAATTGGAACAGATCAGTCTCGGTCGGCCCGCCATTGGACTGATTCCCGGTATTCGTGAATGGGAAGACCGCAAGACTCCATTTCTCATCAGCGCCGAGCAACCTAAGAGTCCTTCTGCGGAAGCCTTCCGATCTCTGAGAACCTCACTGCAGTTCATGTCGCTTGACGACCCCATCAAGACACTGCTCATCACGTCACCCGCAGCAGCCGATGGTAAGACCAGTATTACGTCCAATCTGGCCTACACCGTTGCCTCGGCTGGTCAAGAAGTCATAGTTGTTGGATGCGACCTCCGTAAGCCTCGCATCCACGAGTTTTTCGGAGTGACGAACGATATTGGCTTTACCTCGGTCTTGCTTGGCGAAGCTGATCTCGATGATGCCATCATCGAGGTGCCTGGTTCGGCCTATCTCCGTATTCTTCCAGCCGGTCCAATTCCACCGAACCCCGCCGAGCTTCTCTCGGGTCGGCGTGCTCAGCTGATTATGCAGCAACTCAAAGAGCGCTGCGACGTCATCATCATTGACTCGCCACCGATGCTGCCAGTATCAGACGCCCAGATACTTGCCGCCAAGGCTGACGCAGTCATCCTCGTTGCGGCGGCTGGTATTTCAACCAAACGAGATGTTTCGCGAGCGGTAGAGCTCCTCATGCAGGTCGACGCCGCGCTAATTGGCGTGGTGCTGAACCGTGCTCCTTCCACCGATAGCTACTACCGCTACGGCTACGGGTATGGCTACGGCTACGGGTATGGGTATGGGTATGGGTACGGCGGAACCAGTGCCTACGGAGGCGCTTCGGCGCCAGTACCAGAGAACTTGGCAATGCCCGAACCTACGACGACCACGCCGTAGGTGGACCCAGACCCAACGTGAGTCCTCGCTACCGCCACCGCAAGTCACGACCGTTGCATATTTTCCGTTACGGCTGGTACCACTTCAACCAGCATCGTGACGGCATCCGACACACTCACTCCCGCCGACGTGATCGCACACCGGACGCGCCTCGTCGTAGTACTTGGCGGGGCGTTCCTCAAGCGGTGCTGTATCGCGAAGTGCGATGGCAGTTTCTTCGAGGACTTCTCGTGGCCATCATCTTGCTGCTGGTATGGGCTCTCGGATTTGGCTTCTGGGACATCATGCGAGCGAAGAACGACATTGCGATTGCCAAGACCGCAGCTACCCAAATCATCAATGGTCGTGCCTCCCTGCTGACCTCGGAGGGTCGTGCCTCGGCTTCAGTACAACTGCACGCAATGCATTCGGCTGCCTACGGTGCTGACCTTCGTCTCCGGGGTTCGGCCCCCTTGACCATGCTGAGTTGGATTCCTTTCGTAAACCGCCAAGTGAACGGGCTTCGAGATGCCGTGAGCGACGTTGACGCAACAGCGGCCCAGGGCCAGCGACTCTTGGTGGCGGCTACCGTGGCCTCAGACGCGAGTCACGGCACGTACGTCGATCTACCGGCACTGAAGAGTCTCAACGACCAAGTGCACGCTTCACGTCTCTTACTCCAGGGTCGGGTACGTTCCGCCGCGGGACTCATAGGCCCGATTAAATCCGCCCGGACGTCCATCAACCAACAACTACGAGTTCTCGATGAGCTCCTAAAGAACGCCGATAGCGCGCTGACCTTCGCGCAACCATTCCTTGGCAGCACTGGTCCACGTACCTACTTCGTCGCCGGATTGAACAACTCAGAAATGCGCGACCAGGGAATGGTCCTCAGTTGGGCCATCTTGAAAGTGAACAACGGGAACTTCGAGATGAGAAATTCCTCCAGCGTGGGCACAATCTCACTACGTAAGCCGGCGGTAATCCTTACCGACCAGGGCACCAAAACCGTGTTCGGGCCGCTGGAGCCAACCCGCATCTGGCAATCAGTGAACGCCGTGGGTGACTTCCGCACGTCATCGAGATGGATGATGGCCATGTACGCCGCGGCACGAGGTGAGCGCGTGGACGGTGTTTTGGGGATAGACGTCGTTACTCTCCAAAATATATTGCGCGTCACGGGTGCAGTTCGCATCCCGAACACTGAGCCGGTAATCAACTCAACCAACGTCGCGAGTTTGATTCTGCACGATCTCTACGTGAAATATCCCGCCGGTGCCCAGCAACAGGGTCGTCGTGATGAGATTTCAGCCATCGCGCAAGCGGCCGTCACTAAGATGAAGAACGGTGGCTTCGACTCAGCCGTACTCATAAAGGCGCTAGCGCAGTGCACTCGTGACCGCCACCTACTGTTCTACGACTCCAATGCCACGAATGAAGCCAACATTATTAAGTTTGGAGCGTCGGGCGCGCTGATTAGCCCCAACGGCAACGTTATCCACACCTCAATTCAGTCGGGTGTTGCAGCCAAGCTCGACTGGTTTATGCGCGAATCTCTGCAATACGACATCCGAGTCGACAGCGAGGGTACGGCCTACATAACGACGACCATCACGCTTCATAACACGGCCCCCCCTCATCCCAAACCTTCGTACGCTTTTGGTCCCGACAACACCAATACGCATATCGCCGGTGAGTACATCGCTCGTATCTATCAGTGGCTGCCCGCAAGCGCCGAATCGCCTGCCGCTGTGAAGGACGAAGGACTCGTCCTAGCACGCACTGTCGTACATATTCCTGCCCACCAGTCGAATGTTGCAATTCTTCAGGCAGTCATTAAGAACGCCGTTAAGAACGGGGCGCTCTCATTCACCTTCATCCCTCAGGGAACAATTCGACCGATTCCGGTCACGCTCACATTGCACAGCGATGTTTCGCTTAACGGTCCAGGAACTATCACCTGGTCTGGCGCGAAGATCAAGACCATTACCTGGACCGCCAACCAGTAAGAAACTGGGCCACCTCGCCACTGAGTAGTTCCAGTCCACTAATCATTGCATTGAATGCTTCCAAATCGCCTCCGAGACCGGGATCACGAACATCGTCCTCACTATCGGTACCCAGCAACTCTTCCCGGCGACGGGTGCCGTGTACGACAGCCAACCACTCTGAAAACGTTTCGCTATCGCGCTCTGGAGGGTTCAGTTGGGCCCGTCGAACAAACTCTCGCATCGTAAAGCTCTTTGGCCACATCGAGGGATTGCGAACTACCGCCTCTCTGAGGATTGAGCGCTCCATAAATAAATAAAGGTCGGCATTGAGGTCTTCATTCACCAGTTGCTCGCCACTGACGCTCACGAGTGATAGGCCGTACTGAGTAAGCGCTTGGACCATCGCCTCAGGAGTGCTACCCGGGCCGCCCATGACGCCGCGTGAGAATACTTCAATGCCGTCTTCTCCGGCGAGAAGTCGAACCAACAAAGATTCAGCTACGGGGCTACGACAGGTATTGGCGAAGCAGATAACCCCGACGCGCACGACTAACGACCCTCTTGACCGGCGAACTGCGTCTGATAGAGATCGTTGTAGAGACCGCCCATTGCGATCAACTCATCGTGAGTTCCACGCTGCACAATTCGGCCCGCGTCGATGACAAGGATTTGGTGAGCATTGCGAATTGTCGAAAGTCGGTGCGCGATCACAATCGATGTCCGCTTCGCCATTGTTGCGTCGAGGGCCCGCTGTACGGCCGCTTCACTCTCAGCATCGAGGTGAGCTGTGGCTTCGTCGAGAACTACTACTCGAGGGGACTTCAGCAAGAGCCGGGCAAGCGCCACACGCTGTTTCTCGCCGCCCGAAAGACGGTAACCCCGTTCCCCCACCACCGTGTCTAGCCCGAGAGGGAGTGCGGAGACCATTAGATAAATCTGCGCCGAACGTAGAGCCATTTCCATATCCGCCACCGTGGCCTCGGGCCGGGCGTAGAGCAAGTTGGCGCGCAATGTGTCGTGGAAGAGGTGGGGATCTTGGGCTACTACACCCACGGTGTCAGAGAGAGAGACTTGCGTCGCTTGCCGCACATCGACTTTTCCAATTGTGACTGAACCGCGATCCACGTCGTAGAGGCGCGAGACCAGCATCGACATAGTCGTCTTTCCTGCTCCCGACGGGCCGACAAGGGCCGTTACGGTCCCCGCGGGTACGGCGAAGCTCACGTCGTGGAGAACTTCGGTCCGCGGTGTGTCGTCCAGCACAGCGACTGCTTCAAGCGAAGCCAGCGACACCTCAGCCGCTGCCGGGTAGGCGAAGTCCACGTGGTCAAATACGACCGCGACCGGACCCTCGGGGATGGCCACAGCATCAGGTGCCTCCTTAATTGTGGGCTCGAGATCGAGCACTTCAAAGAGTCGCTCGAAAGTCACCAAGGCCGTCATGAAGTCCAAATGGAGACTGGAAAGCTGTGTCAATGGTCCATAGAGACGGGTGAGATACAACGTGAGCGCCACGATGGTGCCCTTGCTGATGGTCCCCCAAGTAACAGCGAGGCCGCCAAAGCCATAGGCAAAGGCCGTAGCGAGCGATGCGGTCAATGACAAGGTGACGAAGAATATTCGCGAATAGGTGGCCTGTTCGACACCAATATCTCGAACCTGGGCGGCGCGCTGTTCGAAGAAGGCCACTTCCTTTGCGGGGCTACCGAACAGCTTGACAATCATGGCGCCAGCCACATTGAAACGCTCGGTCATCACATTATTCATTTGCGCGTTGAGTTCCATGGAACGGCGGAACAACCCACCGAGGCGACGCCCGACGAGCCGAGCTGGGATAAGAAAAAGCGGGAGTAACACGAGAGCGACGATTGTGATCTGCCAACTCAAGATAAGCATGGCCGAAAGAATCAACATCACCATCACCACGTTGCCGATTGCGTTGGAAAACAGTTCCGTAAAAGCCTGTTGGGCCCCGATTACGTCGTTATTGAGCCGTGTAATCAATGCCCCGGTCTGAGTTCGCGAGAAAAATGCAATCGGCATCGATTGGATATGGCGATACACGCGCAGGCGAAGATCGTAGATGAGCCCTTCACCGAGCCAGGCTGAAATTCGCCGTTCCGCCAGCGACACGATGGCCTCAAAAATCGCCAGCAGCCCAGTCATGACCGCCAGAAAAATAATCAATCCGCGGTTGTTATTATCGATGCCATGGTCCAGAATCCCCCGGAGGAGTAGCGGCGATACCGAGGAAATAGCGGCATCGAGCAAGACAGCGCAGATGAAAATCGTGATCAGACTGCGATACGGGCGCGCAAATTCGAGTATTCGTGGGAGCGTGCCCTTTTTGACTTTGTGCGAAAGAACGTCTCGACTGCGTTGCATCGAGCGCATATTGGCCCAGTGTCCCATACTCACAATCGAACTCCCCTATTGAACTATGAGTGTAGGGATGCGCGCTTGGCCTTGCGTGCCTCGTAGTAGTTCTCGATCAGGATGTCCACGACACGGTCGGGAC